>LNAP01001890.1_pt1 | contig 26008 bp, 21 predicted proteins | sample 602601 | NCBI WGS metagenome assembly LNAP01 (sample SAMN02440304, study PRJNA202911) | soil metagenome | biome: Subtropical and temperate rainforests or woodlands; isolation source: soil samples (1 kg each in a 20% v/v slurry with milli Q water) were... ...
GATGAAATTCGTCGATGAAGTATCGATTTTTGTAAAAGCTGGTGATGGTGGTAACGGTTGCATGAGCTTCCGTCGTGAGAAGTTCATCGAAAACGGTGGGCCTAACGGCGGCGACGGCGGCGATGGTGGCTCGGTGTATATGGTCGCCGACGAAAACCTCAACACGCTGGTGGATTACCGCTACACCCGTCGTTTCGACGCGGAGCGCGGTTCCAATGGCGGCAGTGCCGATTGCACAGGGCGCAAAGGTGAAGACACCGTGCTGCGCGTGCCGGTGGGCACCACCATCATTGATGCAGCGACCCAGGAAATTATTGGCGACCTGACCAAAGATGGTCAGCGCATCATGGTCGCCCATGGCGGTTGGCATGGTCTGGGCAACACCCGTTTTAAATCCAGTACCAACCGTGCGCCGCGCCAAACCACCCTGGGTAAGCCGGGTGATTCGCGCGACCTCAAGCTGGAATTGAAAGTGTTGGCAGATGTCGGTCTGCTGGGTCTGCCGAACGCTGGTAAAAGCACCTTTATTCGTTCGGTGTCTGCGGCCAAACCCAAAGTGGCGGACTATCCGTTCACTACCCTGGTGCCAAACCTGGGTGTGGTCAGCGTTGATCGCTACAAAAGCTTTGTGGTCGCCGATATTCCCGGTCTGATCGAAGGCGCTTCCGATGGTGCTGGCCTGGGGATTCGCTTCCTTAAGCACTTGGCGCGTACCCGTCTGTTGTTGCACCTCGTTGATATGGCGCCGTTGGATCTCTCTGATCCGGCTGAGGCTGCTGAAACTATCGTCAGCGAATTGGGCAAGTTCAGCCCGTCGTTGGCGGAGCGTGATCGCTGGTTGGTGCTGAACAAGTCCGACCAGATCCTTGAAGAAGAGCAAGAAGCTCGCATCAAGGAGATCACTGATCGCTTGGCGTGGACTGGTCCGGTTTATGTGATTTCCGCCATCGGTAAAGAAGGCACAGAAAAGCTCTGCTTCGATATCATGCGTTACCTCGAAGAGCGCTCCCTGCGCATCGCCGAAGAGCCGCAATACGCGGCTGAGCTGGCGGCGCTGGATCAGCGTATCGAAGACGAAGCTCGTGCTCAGCTGCAGGCTCTGGACGATAAGCGCGCCCTGCGTCGCGCTGGCGTCAAGGTGGCCGGCACCGAAGATAACGATGACGGCTTCTGGGATGAGGAAGACGACGATGATGGTCCAGAGATCATCTACGTTCGAGACTAAGTAAAACCACAACGCCGCTAATTAGCGGCGTTGTGCTGACTAATTCGCACGAGTTCTGGCCAAGGTTGGATGACGATGCGGGACAAGGTGACTGGCGCGCAGCGCTGGGTGGTGAAGATCGGTAGTGCATTGCTGACCGCTGATGGGCGTGGCTTGGATCGTGCGGCCATGGCTGTGTGGGTCGAGCAGATGGTGGCGCTGCGCGAGGCGGGCGTTGAGCTGGTATTGGTGTCTTCCGGGGCGGTGGCGGCGGGTATGAGTCGCTTGGGTTGGACTTCGCGCCCCAGTGCCATCCATGAGCTTCAGGCGGCAGCTGCGGTGGGGCAGATGGGGTTAGTGCAGGCGTGGGAGTCGAGCTTTGCTCAGCATGGCCGGCACACTGCGCAAATTTTGCTCACCCATGACGACTTGTCCGACCGTAAGCGCTACCTGAACGCCCGCAGCACGCTGCGTACGTTGGTTGAGTTGGGTGCGATTCCGGTGATTAACGAAAACGACACCGTGGTCACCGATGAAATCCGCTTTGGCGACAACGACACCCTGGCGGCGCTGGTGGCCAACTTGGTGGAAGCGGACCTGCTGGTGATTCTCACGGATCGTGACGGCATGTTTGATGCCGATCCTCGGCATAACCCCGATGCGCAGCTTATTTATGAAGCGCGTGCAGACGATCCGGCGTTGGATGCGGTTGCTGGCGGTGTCGGTGGTGCGTTGGGCCGTGGCGGCATGCAAACCAAGTTGCGCGCTGCGCGGCTGGCGGCTCGTTCCGGAGCGCACACCATTATTGTTGGTGGTGCGATCGAGCAAGTGTTGGCCCGGTTAAAAGCGGGTGAGCGCCTCGGTACCTTGCTGGCGCCTGAGCGCGGTCTGTTGGCGGCGCGTAAGCAGTGGTTGGCAGGGCATCTGCAAACCCGCGGCACCCTGCAGTTGGATGCCGGTGCGGTGAAGGCGTTGCTGCAAAGCCATAAGAGTTTGCTGCCTGTAGGCGTGAAAAGCGTGCAGGGTAATTTCCGCCGCGGTGAGATGGTGGTTTGCGTGGATCCTGATGGGCGCGAAATCGCTCGTGGTCTGGCGAACTACAGTGCTGCCGAGGCGCAGAAAATTGTCGGTCAGCCGTCTGATGCCATTGAGAAATTGCTGGGCTATGTTGATGAGCCTGAGTTGGTTCATCGCGACAATCTGATTCTGGTGTAAGTGCGCCTGCGGATATAGGGAGAGAGCAATGCGAGTAGTCAACGGATGGTTGGGAGCGTTGCTGCTGCCACTGGCGTTTTCGGCGGCGGCTGAAGAAATTGGCCAAGTGTCCACGGTGTTTAAGTTTGTTGGGCCGAACGACAAGATTGTGGTTGAGGCCTTTGATGATCCGAAGGTGGAGGGTGTGACCTGCTACCTGTCGCGCGCTAAAACGGGCGGGGTCAAAGGTGGTTTGGGCTTGGCGGAAGATCGGGCGGAGGCGTCGATTGCCTGTCGCCAGGTTGGGCCTATCCATCTGCCAGATAACTTGAAAGATGGCGAGGAGGTGTTCAAGGAGCGCACCTCGCTGGTATTCAAAACCATGCAGGTGGTGCGGTTCTTCGACAAGAAGCGCAACACCCTGGTTTACCTGGTGTACAGCGATCGTGTGATCGAAGGCAGTCCGCAGAATGCGGTAACGGCGATACCGATCCTGCCGTGGGTGCAGCAGTAAGACTAAAAAGGCGAATTCTCGGATTCGCCTTTTTAGTCACTTTTTTGCGGGCAATAAAAAACCGACCCTGAGGTCGGTTTTTTTAACGCATCACACTTAGGCAGCAGCGGCTTGGCTGAGATCCTTGATGTGACCGTTCAGGCGGCTCTTATGACGAGCTGCTTTGTTCTTGTGGATGATGCCTTTGTCGGCCATGCGGTCGATTACAGGCACAGCCAGAACGTACGCTTTCTGAGCAAGTTCGAGGTCTTTGGCGTCGATAGCCTTGACCACGTTCTTGATGTAAGTACGAACCATGGAGCGCAGGCTGGCGTTATGGCTACGACGCTTCTCAGCCTGTTTAGCGCGTTTTTTGGCAGACGTCGAGCTCCTTGAAACTTTGGGGAAATGACTAAACAAATAAGGCCGCGAATCATGCCGATGTGTCGAAGGCTTGTCAAGCGCGGTTCAGTCTTGCTGTGCATGGGCCGACAGGCGAGCCCCGCGTGCAAGGATGATTTATTTACGGTCCGGTTCTACACTCGCCGCCTTTGCCTTGCGGCCTACAGCGCAGCGCCGTGTTTTGCGGTGGCGTAGCTTACTTCATGCGGTAGAAACGAGCGTTATGAATTTACTTAAGTCGCTGGCTGCGGTCAGCTCAATGACTATGTTGTCCCGGGTGCTGGGGTTTGTCCGCGATACGATTGTGGCGCGCATGTTCGGCGCGGGCATGGCGACCGACGCCTTCTTTGTTGCCTTCAAGCTGCCTAACCTGTTGCGGCGAATTTTTGCTGAGGGCGCATTCTCGCAGGCGTTTGTGCCGATTCTGGCGGAGTACAAAACCCAGCAGGGCGAGGAGGCGACCCGCACCTTTGTCGCCTATGTCTCGGGCCTGTTGACGTTGGTGTTGGCGGTTGTGACGGCGCTGGGCATGATTGCCGCGCCGTGGGTGATCTGGGTAACGGCGCCCGGCTTTGTTGATTCGCCGGAAAAATTCGAACTGACCTCGTCCCTGTTGCGCGTGACCTTTCCTTATATATTGCTGATCTCGCTAGCCTCCCTGGCGGGCGCGATTCTGAATACCTGGAACCGCTTTTCGGTGCCGGCCTTTGTGCCGACTCTGCTCAACCTGAGCATGATTTTTTTCGCGCTGTTTCTGACGCCCTATTTCGATCCGCCGGTGATGGCGTTGGGCTGGGCGGTGCTGGTCGGCGGCCTGCTGCAACTGCTCTATCAACTGCCGCACCTGAAAAAGATCGGCATGCTCGTGCTGCCGCGCTTGAATCTGCGCGATAAAGGCGTTTGGCGCGTTATGAAGCAAATGGGGCCGGCGATTCTTGGTGTTTCCGTCAGCCAGATTTCGCTGATCATCAACACCATCTTTGCCTCGTTTCTGGTAGCGGGTTCGGTGTCGTGGATGTACTACGCCGACCGCTTGATGGAGTTGCCGTCCGGTGTGCTGGGCGTGGCGCTGGGCACCATTTTGTTGCCCGCGCTATCGCGCAGTTTTTCCAGCAAAAACACTGAAGAGTATTCGCGCCTGCTGGATTGGGGGCTGCGCCTGTGCTTCTTGCTGGCGCTGCCGTGCGCGTTGGCGCTGGCGATTATTTCCGAGCCACTAACCGTGTCGCTCTTTCAGTACGGCAAATTCAGCGCCCACGACGCGCAGATGACTCAGTACGCCTTGATTGCTTATTCGGTGGGGTTGTTGGGCATTATTTTGGTCAAGGTGTTGGCGCCTGGCTTCTACGCTCGGCAAAACATTAAAACCCCGGTACGCATCGCCCTTGGCACGTTGGTCGCCACGCAACTGATGAACCTGGTGTTCTTCTTTACCTTGCCGTATCCCCATGCCGGTCTGTCGTTGTCTATCGGTCTGGCCGCCTGCCTAAATGCCGGGCTGCTCTTCTGGCAATTGCGCAAGCAACAGTTGTTTACCCCGCAGCCGGGCTGGGGCGTATTTATGGCCAAACTGGTGGTGGCGGTGCTGGTTATGGCTGTGGTGCTGATCGGTTTGATGTACTTGATGCCGGCTTGGGATCAGGGCGAGATGCTAATCCGTCTGCTGCGCCTGGGGGCCTTAGTGGCGGTCGGCATTGCCGCTTATTTTGGCGTGTTGTTGCTGCTGGGCTTTCGTCTGCGCGATTTCTCCCGTCGTTCGCTGGTCTGATAGCGGGCGCAAGCATTCATTTCCAAGCGTGCAATAACGCGACGGCTGTTGCCTGTTGTACCGCGTCGGGTGTGCGTATAATCGCCCACTTTGTGAGCAAGAAGCGTCCCTATGCAGCTGGTTCGAGGGCTTCAAAACTTGCGGCCCCAGCATCGGGGCTGTGTGGCCACCATTGGCAATTTTGATGGCGTGCACCGTGGTCACCAGGCCATCCTGGCGCGGTTGCGTGAGCGCGCCGACGAATTGGGTGTGCCCAGTTGTGTGGTGATTTTTGAGCCGCAACCCCGTGAATTTTTTGGCCCCGACACCGCGCCGGCACGCTTGACCCGTCTGCGCGACAAGCTGGCATTGTTTGCTGCCGCAGGGGTCGATCGGGTGCTGTGCCTGTCCTTTAATCGCCGTTTGCGTGAGCTCAGCGCCGCTGAATTCGTTCACGCCATTCTGGTGGAGGGCCTTGGCGTTCAGCATCTGGAAGTGGGCGATGACTTCCGTTTTGGCTGCGACCGGGCGGGTGATTTTGCTTTCCTGCAGCAAGCGGCGGTGGCCGAAGGTTTTACCTTGGAAGCCGCCAGTACCGTTGAAATCGACGGTCTGCGCATAAGCAGCACGCGCGTCCGTGAGTCGCTCGCCGCTGCTGATTTTGTGTTGGCCGAACGGTTGCTCGGTCGTCCGTTTCAAATTTCCGGGCGCGTGTTGCACGGGCAGAAATTAGCTCGCCAGTTCGGTACGCCAACGGCCAACGTACAACTCAAACGTCGTCGCGTGCCATTGACCGGGGTGTATCTGGTCAGTGTCGAACTTGACGGCAAAACCTGGCCTGGCGTTGCCAATATTGGCGTGCGACCTACGGTGCAGGGCGATGGAAGCGCACACCTGGAAGTGCATCTTTTAGAGTTTGTCGGTGATATCTATGGCCGACGTTTGACGGTGGCATTCCACCAAAAGCTGCGCGATGAGCAGCGTTTCGCCTCCCTGGAGGCGCTGAAGACGGCGATACACGCGCCGTGCCCTATGGCAGGGTCAACCGCTTAAGTGAAGAGCCTGAGATGACCGACTACAAAGCCACGCTAAACCTTCCAGATACCGCCTTCCCAATGAAGGCCGGCCTGCCACAGCGCGAACCGCAGATTCTGCAGCGCTGGGACAGCATTGGCCTGTATCAGAAGCTGCGCGAGATTGGTAAGGATCGGCCCAAGTTCGTGCTGCACGACGGCCCGCCCTATGCCAACGGCACTATTCACATCGGTCACGCAGTAAACAAAATTCTCAAAGACATGATCGTGCGCTCGAAAACCCTTTCCGGGTTCGACGCGCCGTATGTGCCTGGTTGGGACTGCCACGGCCTGCCGATCGAACACAAGGTTGAAGTCACCCACGGCAAAAACCTGCCCGCCGACAAAACCCGCGAGCTGTGCCGCGCCTACGCTGCTGAGCAAATCGAAGGGCAAAAGGGCGAGTTCATCCGCCTCGGCGTGCTGGGCGATTGGGCCAACCCGTACAAAACCATGGACTTCGCCAACGAGGCTGGGGAAATTCGCGCCCTGGCCGAAATCGTCAAGGGCGGTTTCGTGTTTAAAGGCCTGAAGCCGGTTAACTGGTGTTTTGACTGCGGCTCGGCCCTGGCTGAGGCGGAAGTTGAATACGAAGACAAAAAGTCTTCGACCATCGACGTGGCATTCCCGATTGCCGACGAGGCCAAGCTGGCCGAAGCCTTTGGCCTGCCGAGCCTGGCCAAGCCTGCCTCGATCATGATCTGGACCACCACCCCGTGGACCATTCCGGCCAACCAGGCGTTGAACGTTCACCCAGAATTCACCTATGCCTTGGTGGACGTCGGCGACAAGCTGCTGGTGCTGGCTGAAGAGCTGGTTGAGGCCTGCCTGGCGCGCTACAACCTGCAAGGCTCGGTAGTGGCGACCACCACTGGCGCCGCGCTGGAGCTGATCAACTTCCGTCACCCGTTCTATAACCGTGTGTCGCCGGTCTACCTGGCCGAGTACGTTGAGTTGGGCGCTGGTACCGGCGTGGTTCACTCGGCACCGGCCTACGGCGTTGACGACTTCGTGACCTGCAAAGCCTACGGCATGGTCAACGACGACATTATCAGCCCGGTACAGAGCAACGGCGTGTATGTGCCGTCCCTGGAGTTCTTTGGCGGCCAGTTCATCTTTAAGGCTCAGCCTGCCATCGTCGAAAAACTCGCCGAAGTGGGTGCGCTGCTGCACACCGAAACCATCTCCCACAGCTATATGCACTGCTGGCGCCACAAAACCCCGCTGATCTACCGCGCCACCGCGCAGTGGTTTATCGGCATGGACAAAGAGCCGGCCAGCGGCGAGACCCTGCGCAAGCGCGCACTCAAGGCCATCGAAGACACCAAGTTCGTGCCGGCCTGGGGCCAGGCGCGTTTGCATTCGATGATCGCCAACCGTCCCGACTGGTGCATTTCCCGCCAACGTAACTGGGGCGTGCCGATTCCGTTCTTCCTGCATAAGGAAAGCGGCGAGCTGCACCCACGTACCGTCGAACTGATGGAAACCGTGGCCCAGCGCGTGGAGCAGGCCGGTATCGAAGCTTGGTTCAAGCTGGACGCTGCCGAGTTGCTCGGTGACGAAGCCGCCCAATACGACAAGATCAGCGACACCCTCGACGTCTGGTTCGACTCGGGCACTACCCACTGGCACGTCCTGCGCGGTTCGCACCCGATGGGCCACGAGGCAGGCCCGCGCGCCGACCTGTACCTGGAAGGTTCGGACCAGCACCGCGGCTGGTTCCACTCGTCACTGCTGACCGGTTGCGCGATTGACGATCACGCCCCGTACCGCGAGCTGCTGACCCACGGTTTCACCGTCGACGAAAACGGTCGCAAGATGTCCAAGTCGCTGAAAAACGTGGTCGAGCCGAAATCGGTCAACGACACCCTCGGTGCCGACGTCATGCGCCTGTGGGTGGCCTCCACCGACTACTCGGGCGAGATCGCCGTCTCCGACCAGATCTTGCAACGCAGCGCCGACGCCTACCGGCGTATCCGCAATACCGCGCGCTTTATGCTGTCGAACCTGACCGGTTTTAACCCGGCCACCGACCTGCTGCCGGCCGAAGACATGCTGGCGCTGGACCGTTGGGCCGTCGACCGCGCCTTGCTGCTGCAGAACGAGCTGCAAGAGCACTACGGTGAGTACCGCTTCTGGAACGTCTACTCCAAGGTGCATAACTTCTGCGTGCAGGAGCTGGGCGGTTTCTACCTGGACATCATCAAGGACCGTCAGTACACCACGGCCGCAGACAGCAAGGCGCGTCGCTCCTGCCAGACCGCGCTGTTCCATATCGCTGAAGCGCTGGTGCGTTGGATCGCACCGATCCTCGCGTTCACTGCTGACGAACTGTGGGAATACCTGCCGGGCGAGCGCAACCAATCGGTCATGCTCAACACCTGGTACGAAGGCCTTAGCGCGTTGCCAGAAGGCTTCGAGCTGGACCGCGCCTACTGGGAACGCGTCATGGCGGTAAAGGTTGCGGTCAACAAAGAGATGGAAGTTCAACGTGCGGCCAAGGCCGTAGGCGGTAACCTCCAAGCCGAAGTCACCCTGTATGCCGAAGATGCGCTGGTCAGCGACCTGAGCAAACTCAGCAACGAGCTGCGCTTTGTACTGATCACCTCCACAGCGGCCGTGGCACCGCTGGCCAGTGCGCCTGCCGATGCCGTGGTTACCGACGTGGCTGGCCTGAAACTGAAAATCGTCAAGTCGGCCCACGCCAAGTGCGCGCGCTGCTGGCATTGCCGTGAAGACGTCGGGGTAAACCCGGAGCACCCGGAAATCTGCGGCCGTTGCGTCGACAACATCAGCGTTCGTCACTATGCCTAACTCTGAGCGTTTCGGTCGTCTGAGCTGGCTGTGGCTAAGCCTGGTGGTGCTGATCCTCGATCAGGCCAGCAAGCTGTACTTTGAAACCAACCTGAGCCTGTACCAGCAGATTGAGGTCATTCCCGGTTACTTCAACTGGACCCTGGCCTACAACACTGGCGCCGCCTTTAGCTTCCTGGCCGACAGCTCGGGCTGGCAGCGCTGGTTGTTTGCCCTTATCGCGATCGTGGTCAGCATCACGTTGGTGGTCTGGCTCAAGCGCTTGAAGGCCGACGAAACCTGGTTGGCGATTGCCTTGGCGTTGGTGCTCGGCGGCGCTTTGGGCAACCTCTACGACCGCATCGTGCTGGGCCATGTGATCGACTTTATCCTCGTGCATTGGCAGAACCGCCATCACTTCCCGGCGTTTAACCTCGCCGATAGCGCCATCTCGGTTGGCGCCGTGCTACTTGCCCTGGATATGTTTAAAAGCAAAAAAGCCGAGGAGCCTGCCCATGACTGATACCCCTGTAACGGAGCAACGTATTGGTCCGGACAAACAAGTCACCCTGCACTTCGCCCTGAACCTGGAAAACGGCGATGTGGTGGACAGCACCTTCGACAAAAAACCGGCCACCTTCAAGGTTGGCGACGGCAACCTGCTGCCTGGCTTCGAAGCGGCGCTGTTCGGTCTTAAAGCCGGCGACAAACGCACCCTGCAAGTAGAACCCGAGCACGGCTTCGGCCAACCCAACCCGCAAAACGTGCAGGTGATGCCGCGCTCGCAATTCGAAGGCATGGAGTTGTCCGAAGGGTTGCTGGTGATCTTCAACGACGCCGCCAACACCGAACTCCCCGGCGTGGTCAAAGCCTTTGATGACAGCCAAGTCACCATCGACTTCAACCACCCGCTGGCCGGCAAGACCCTGAGCTTTCAGGTCGACATTATCGAGGTCAAACCGGCCTGATCGGCCGGTTACCTTGCGCCGCTGCGGCGGATGAGGACGCACCCATGCAAATCAAACTCGCCAACCCCCGTGGCTTCTGTGCTGGCGTTGATCGCGCGATCGAAATCGTCAACCGCGCCCTGGAAGTGTTCGGCCCGCCGATCTACGTGCGTCATGAAGTGGTGCACAACAAATTCGTCGTCGAAGACCTGCGCGCCCGTGGCGCCATCTTCGTTGAAGAGCTGGACCAGGTGCCGGACAACGTCATCGTTATTTTCAGCGCCCACGGCGTTTCCCAAGCCGTACGCAAAGAAGCCGAAGCTCGCGGCCTGAAAGTGTTCGACGCCACCTGCCCACTGGTAACCAAGGTGCATATCGAAGTCGCCCGTTACAGCCGCGACGGCCGCGAATGCATCCTCATCGGTCATGCCGGCCACCCGGAAGTAGAAGGCACCATGGGTCAATACGACGCCAGCAACGGTGGCGCTATCTACCTGGTAGAAGACGAAGCCGACGTTGCCAACCTGCAAGTACGCAACCCGCAAGCCCTGGCCTTCGTCACGCAGACCACGCTGTCGATGGACGACACCAGCCGCGTAATCGACGCCCTGCGCAATCGCTTTCCGGCCATTGGTGGCCCGCGCAAAGACGACATTTGCTACGCCACGCAGAATCGCCAAGACGCCGTCAAACAGCTCGCCAGTGAATCCGATGTGGTGCTGGTAGTCGGCAGCCCCAACAGCTCTAACTCCAACCGCCTGCGTGAACTCTCAGAACGCCTGGGCACGCCGGCCTACCTGATCGATGGCGCCGAAGACCTGCAGCAAGGCTGGTTTGAAGGTGCCGCGCGCATTGGTATTACGGCGGGTGCTTCGGCGCCGGAAGTGTTGGTGTTGGGTGTGGTGCAACGCTTGAGAGAGTGGGGCGCAATGGGTGCCGAAGAGCTGGATGGGCGCCCGGAAAACGTGACGTTTTCCATGCCGAAAGAGTTGCGTGTTCGCGCTGTAGAGTAAGTTTCTTCGCCTTTTCGCCGCCGGTTCAATCGCTAGCCGGCGGTGCTTATCACTTCCCTTATTAGCGCAATCGCCGCCGCTCTGGCTGGTGTTTTGTGACGCCCTTCAAACTCTGTCTTTGTAGGAATACCCCTGATATCGCAGGCAAAATTCCCGCGCGTGCCGACCATCGGCGATAACGTCCGGCCATCGTTGGTCGTGTGACTCTTCCTAAGATTCTTCCTACATTGCCTTCCATGTAAAAAGGAAGGATCTATGAACCGTAATCGTGGTTTTACGCTGGTTGAGCTAATGGTGACGTTGGTCGTCGCAGCGATTCTGCTCGCGCTGGCTATCCCAAGCTTTTCCGCCATGCTCCGAAAAAACCGCGCGGCCACTGATATCAGTGCCCTGACCACCACTATTGCTTATGCGCGTTCGGAGGCTGTGGCGCGCAATACAGAAATCTGTGTTGCTTTTCCCACTGGCGGTGGTTGGAAAGATGGCTGGGAAGTACGTATTGAAAACGGTAGCTGTGGCGGAGAGACCTTGAGGGTATTTGCCCCCATCTCTTCTACAGCCACGTTGAGCGTTACGCGAAGCAGCGGCGCTGTCAGCAAATTCGGTTTTACCTCTGCAGGTTTCCGTTCGGGAAGTCCTGAGTTTGTGATCACTTATTTCGCTGCAGCCACCTGCGACCCGGATACCGGGCGGGTGCTGACTATTAATGCAACCGGTCGCGTAACCATCGCAGCCTGTGTGGCAGGGACGTAACCATGAAAACAGTTCACTCGCCCTTGCGCCGCCCAACGGGTCTGATCCGTCGCCAAGCCGGCATGACCCTGATTGAAGTGCTGATTTCTGTGCTGATTCTGGTTATTGGTCTGCTGGGTTTGGCCGCCATGCAAATGCAATCGGTCAAATTCAACGACAGTGCCAAGTGGCGCTCGCAGGCCACTTTTCTCGCGTACGACATTGTTGAGCGTATTCGCGCTAACAAAAATGAACTTTCCTCTTACTCTCACGTTGCAGACGCCGAAGCCCCTGGCGGCTCAACCGTAGCCGCGAAGGACCTGCAAGAGTGGTTAGCGCAACTGGCGTTAATCAACGGCGCTGGCAGTTCTGTTGTTATTAACGACAAAAAAGTAACTGTCACGATCAAGATCAGCGATTTGGCTCGTACCGACGCCAACGCCGCTGATACCACCTTTGTTTACACGACCCTACTGGACTGACAATGGCCAATACACTGACTGCGTTTAGGCGCGAGCGTGGCGTCACTCTGGTTGAGTTGATGATTGCCATGGGCCTTAGCCTATTGATTGGTTTGGCGGTGATTGAGGTGTTCCTCAGTCAGCGACAGTTATTTGTGGCGCAAGACGAGCAATCGCGAATGCAGGAGAATGCGCGCTTTGTGTTCGAACAGGTTTCCCGCGACCTGCGCATGGTTGGTTATTGGGGCTGCTCGAATAAAGTCACCATTGCCAACACCACCGGAAATGACGCCTACTCCGATCTTTCCAATAACGCGGTGAGACTGACCAGCGGCGTGCTGACAGTGCGTTATTTAAACACCGGTAGCCGTAAGCTGATCGCTTCAGACAATACTGTCGTTCTCGACGATCTCCAGCCTCCTCTACTAGCCGCCGGCTGCACATCTGCCACGTTGTTTGGCAACTCAACCAGCAAAGTACTGCCCGCCGGTTACTACTCGGGCGGCGAGGTGTTTCAGTTAGACACTGTCACTTATCAACGAACTGACGCCGGACAAATTGAGCGCAGTGGCGAAGTTCTGGTGGATAAAGGTGTTAATGCCTTCAACTTCGAGTTTGGTGTTGGCACCGGCAATTATGTGGACAGTTACAAAACCGGCGCCGCCATTGCTGAGGCCGAGTGGGCAAATGTTAAAAGTGTGAAAATGACGCTCACCCTCAGTAGCGAGCATGTCAAAGCTCGCGATTTTGTCTCGGTTATCGCCATTCGCAACAGGTTGCCTTGATCATGACTTCTTTTAATCGTTTTCAACGGCAAACAGGTTCTGCGCTAATTATTAGCCTGGTGTTTCTGCTGTTACTGACCATTCTTGGTGTGTCCTCCATGCAGAGTTCCACCCTGCAAGAAAAAATGGCCGGTAACTCAGCAGAAAAAAACCGCGCCTTCCAATTGGCCGAAGCGGCTTTGCGTGCGGGTGAGGCAGAAGTGCACAACAACTCTGCGCTTTATCTCAACGCTGCGGCAGTGAACTTCAGCAGTATGCCGAGCTCTCCCAGTTGCCAAACTGCAAACAGCTGGTGCCAAGTCAGTGCGAACGATTTAGCAGCGGGAGCGCTGGCTTATTACTACATCGAGCCTATTGCCAACTCCAGCAACACCTTCCGTATTACGGGTATCGGTTATGGTCGGGCGACCACCAACCGCGTCGTTCTTCAATCTACTTTCCGTCCTTGAGTGGAGTGTCCTTAGCATGAACATCAGCCGTTTGCTGGCCTCCACCTCGCTATTGCTTAGCCTGGGCGCCACCATTGCACACGCCGATATAGCCCAGGAGCCGCTGTATACCTCGCGGCAAGTTACCCCCCTGAATATGTTGGTGATGGGCCGGGACCACAAGTTGTATAACGAAGCCTATAACGACGCCTCCGATCTGGACGGCGACAGCTTTCTGGAAGTGCGCTTCAAACCAAGCATTACCTATTTCGGCTATTTCGACTCGGCTAAGTGCTACGACTACGGCTCGGTCAATAGTACGGCGACCTTTGTGCCTAAGTCGGTAGGTTCCAATGGGAACTGGACCGATCCCGTCGACGGTGTTTCCAAACCGGTCATCGGGCGTTGCACTACGTCAGGGGCTGGGGAATGGAGCGGTAACTTTCTTAACTACCTCACCACATCCCGTATCGATGCCTTGAGAAAGGTGTTGTATGGCGGTACACGTTTGATCGATAGCGCCACCACCAGCACCGCAACGGGTGTGACCCTACTTGAGCGCAGTTCTATTCCGCAGGATGCTCACTCGTGGGGTAAGGAATACACCAGCCCTGCTGTAGATGGTTACAACATCGCGGACTACACTCCGCTGGTTAATCCGGTATCGGGCCGCCGTCACCTGTTTGCTAACACCACCCCGGGTGCGGCCACTGTTAGTACCGCCACTAACCCGCTGCTGCGGGTTATTACCGATGCTTCCTACCGGATCTGGGAGTGGGTGTCGATTGAGCAGCCGGTAGCCGGTGATAAGTGTTTGAACGGGGGTAGTGGGCCTTCGTGTACCGCGGGCGGAACGGATACTACTCACCCGGCCAATAGCACCGAGTTTGCTGCGCTGATTGCCCGAGTTTCAAGCGTACCCAGCAATATCGTTACCAACGCTAGCGGACTTAGCCGTAACTATATTTTCAAAGATAAAAATGGTCGGCGTTATGTTGGCTCTTCTCTAAATGGCAATGGCGATTCAGTTAGCACCGATGATAATAACTATGTCAGCGTCCTCAAGGGCAAACTCACAATCGCCACGACCGGTGATTACACGTTTTATGCCAACGGCGATGACGCGGTAGAGGTGTTAATTGATGGGGTCAGCGTAGCCGGCTATTACGGTGGTCACGGTACGAGCAGTGTTACCTGTGACCCAGCGCACTCCGGTACGGTGAACCTGACCGCTGGCGATCATGACATTGAGTTTCGTCATGAAGAGGTTGATGGCGGTGATCTCTATAACCTGACTTGGCAAGGACCAGGCATCACAGGCTGTGCCTTTGTGCCTTACATAAAGCCTACTACCAACAATCCTGCCTATGGTCCCGACAAGTCGTCGGCGACGGCGCTCGTATCACCACGTTTCACCAACCTGAAGCTGGATGTCTACAAACGTGAACTGCCTACTCCAGTTCGCACCGACTATGTCGTACGCACCCAAGTGTGCGTAGCGAACTTGCTGGAAGATAACTGCACCGCATACCGTAATGTGGTCAACAGCACTACCACATTGCTCACCTATAAACCGGTCGGGCTGCTGCAGGACTACGGCTTCTCTGCCTCGAGCACGACAGAGCCGAAAATGCGCTTTGGCTTGTTGACGGGCAGCTACAGTAAAAACCTTAGCGGCGGTGTACTGCGCCGTGCGATTGCCAATATCAGTGATGAAATCAACGCCTCAACCGGCGTATTTAGCAGCACAGTAGGCATCATCAAGACCATTGACCGCCTTAAGCTTATTGGTTTCGACGGCAGTAACTACACCTGCGGTCGGATCGTAACGCGCGGGCTGAAATCCGGTGAGTGCCGCATGTGGGGTAATCCCATTGCAGAGATGATGTATGAGGCGTCGCGTTATTTCGCCGGCAAAGGTTCGGCTACTAGCGCATATACCTACGCCCCTTCTGGGAGTGATGATGCTGCTCTAGGTTTGCCACTGGCGACCTGGGACGACCCCTACAGACAGACCGGCGTGCGCTCCTGCTCGACTCCGGTGCAGACCGTAATTAGCGACATCAACCCGTCTTACGACACTGACGAGCTGCCGGGCTCCAACTGGCCGGCGTCTGGCTTCAGTTCCGATATGACCGGCTTGAACGTCGTCACCCAGGCAAACAACATTTGGGCGGGTGAGTTTCCTCGCGTCAGTAGCAAACTGGTGTTTATCGGCGAGGCCGCCGGAGTCAAAGACGGTGCGCCAAGCGCCAAAGAGGCTAACTCGTTCAGCACTACCCGTGGCTTGGCGCCGGAAGAGCCGACCAAGTTCGGCGGCTACTACGCTGCCAGCGTCGCCTACTACGGGCGTCAGACTGCGCTTAACGCCTTGTCTACGCAGAAGATGACAACGTTTGCCGTAGCTTTGGCATCACCACTACCGCAGCTGAAAATCCCAGTGGGCGGCAATACCGTAACGTTGGTCCCGTTTGCCAAATCGGTGGGTGGCAACTCTATCAGTGCGAATAAAGCGGACTATCAACCAACTAACGCGATCGTCGACTTCTACGTTGAATCGATGTCCGCCGACCGTACCAGCGGTACTTTCCGGGTGAACTTCGAAGATACCGAGCAGGCGGCCGATTACGATATGGACGCCATTGCTAAGTACACCTATCAAGTCAACTCCAACGGTACCCTGACGGTCAATATGAGTTCGGATTACGCCGCCGGCGGCATTATCCAGCACATGGGCTATGTGATTTCCGGCACTACCACCGATGGTGTATTCCTGGAGGTACGAGACGCGGATACCGCGCAAAACGGCGACGTCAATTACTACCTCGACACCGGTACTCGGGTTAATAACAACACTGCTTTGCCCCTGCAGGCCTCGCGTACCTTTACGCCAGGCAGCACCCAAGGCGCGGAGTTGTTGAAAGATCCGCTGTGGTACGCAGCCAAGTGGGGTGGTTTCAATGATCGCAACGGTAACAACAAGCCTGATATCCGAGCGGAGTGGACCAGCGCCGCGGACAGCGTTACTGACCCTGATCCGGATAATTACTTCCTGGTAACTAACGCCTTGGGCCTGCGCGCTCAATTGGACAAAGCGTTCAGTGACATTCTTAAGTCGTTGTCCTCGTCGGCCTCCGCTGCCGCCAGTACCGGGGTGTTTGTGACTGGCTCCACGCAAGTGGTGCAAGCGCGTTTCCGTACCTCAGACTGGTCTGGCGAATTGATTGGCTATAAGTTGCTGGATTCGGGGTCCATCGGCACCGTGACCTGGAACGCGGCAAATCAGCTTCCGGCTGCATCAGCGCGCAATATTCTCACCCTGAAAGTTGGTGCCACTGCTGCCCCGAAAGGAACGACTTTCGAGTGGTCCAACTTGTCGACTGATCAGCGTGCCGCGCTGGCCACCGGCAGTACCACCGCTACGGCAACAACAGTGGGGCAGCAGCGCCTCAATTACCTGCGCGGCGATACCAGTCGCGAGATCCGTAACGGTGGATTGTTGCGCAACCGTGCCAACGGTGTACTCGGCGACATCATTAACTCCAACCCACAGTATGTAGAAAGCAACTTCTCGCGACTGCCGATTGTGCCGGAGACGTTGTCTAACGCTTACACCAGCTTCCGAGCTGCATTGAAAAATCGCCCGGAAACCGTGTATGCCGGCGGTAACGACGGCATGCTGCATGCGTTCTGCGCGGCGACTTGCGGCAGAAACGTGGCCCAAGGTCAGGAGCTGTTTGCCTATGTGCCTAACTTTATTATGGGCGGGTTGTACCAACTGACACAGTCCGATTACACCCACCGTTATTTCGTCGACGGCGTGGCTAAAGTCAGCGATGTTCGCATTAGTTCGACGTGGAAAACGGCGTTGGTGGGGTCTGCTGGAGCAGGGGGTAAGGGGCTATTTGCTCTGGATGTTACCGACCCTACTGCAGTTGACGGCAGCAAGGTGCTGTGGGAGTTCACCCCAGCGACTGAAGTGGCCGCAGGTTTAACCTCTGACCTTGGCTTATCCATTGGCAGCCCGGTTATTACGCTGCTAAAAGGCAATAGCAACTCAGTGGCGATTTTCACCAGCGGCTTTGCCGGCCCTACCGGTCGTAGCTCGCTGTATGTTGTGGATATCGGGACTGGCGCGCTGATCCGTCGTATTCAGTTGCCGGCAACAGCGGGTGCTGACTTGTCGGCGCCGTCGTCGCTGGACCTCGACCTTGATGGTTACACTGACTTTGTTTACGTCGGCGACTCGGCGGGGCAGATCTGGCGTTTCGATGTTGGTTCTTCTACCGCCGCTGACTGGGCTGTAGGTCTGGGGGGGAGCCCGCTGCTGATTGCCAAAAACGCCGCTAACGTTGCTCAACCCATTAGCGCAGCGCCAACCGTGACTGCTCCAGATACCGATGGCAACGTTATGGTGTATGTGGGCACTGGCCGTTATCTAGGGCTAACCGATAAGTCGGATCTGAGCACGCAAGCGTTTTACGGCGTGAAAGACAAGTGGCTGAAAACTCTGGGTAGCTTTACTCCGATTACCCGCACCCGACTGGTGGAGCAAACCATCACTAGGGAGGGGGCTGCCAACACGACGGTCGATGGCACATCGACCGGAGCCGTGGTTAAGTTCCCGTTCCGTATCACTTCGAAAAATGAAGTTGATCTCGACGTCTATGATGGCTTCTACCTGACCCTGAGTAGCCCCAATGCCTATGCTCCGCGCGGCGAACGGGTTGTTTCTCCGGCTCAGGTAAGCGGTAAGAAAGTCATCTTCACCACCCTTATTCCGCCGGTAGATAGCTGTGAGTTTGGTGGTAGCAGTTGGCTGATGGAGGTGACGGCGCTGGGTCTGCGCTTTGATACCGCCATTCTTGATACCAATGGTGATGGCCGAGTTGACGCCAACGACGCGGTGGTAAACGGGCACGGCTTTGATGAATTGACCACTAACCCTGCACTGATTCCTGGGTTGCCAGGGGGCATGGGTAAGATCATTTCCGGCTCCAGCGGTAACCTGCAACAGGTCCTGAACAACGACGATAGCATCATTCCGAAAGGCCGTATTTCGTGGCGGCAACTGGAGTAGTAGGGGATATGTTGATGAAGAAAATGACAGGCTTCACCTTGGTTGAACTGATGGTGGTAACTGCGATCGTGGCCATTCTGGCTGCCATCGCCGTGCCGATGTATCAGGACTCGGTGAAGAAAACCCGGCGTGCGGAAGCGGTTTCGGCCTTGATGACTGGAGCTCAGCGATTGGAAGCTTATTACACCGCTAACGGCAGCTACCTGAGTGCTCCTAATACGTTGGCACCGGTATTTACCACCGCCATACCTAGCAGCGGCACCGCTTACTACACACTCGCTGCATCGGGCACCCCTACCGCGAACACCTACACACTGGTGGCTACCGCCGCTGGTGCGATGGAAGGCGATGAGTGCGGGAATTTGTCGGTTACCCAGACCGGCGCTCGCTCCCGATCTGGCAGTGCCGATTTGTCGTTGTGCTGGCGGCGCTAACACCTTAAGCAGTAATTGAAAGGGCGCCTGGCGCCCTTTTTCTTTGAGTCTGTTTTTTCCAGGAGAATGCAGTGCGACAATGCCCGCCGGTTTGTCCGGGTGGACAAGTTTTTGCCAGCCGTTGAGTGGGGGTTGCATGTCTGATGTGGTGGTAGTCGGGGCCGGCGCTCTGGGGTTGCTGACCAGCTATAACCTGGCGCGTCAGGGGCTGAGGGTTAAGGTGGTGGACAGCGGTCGTGCCGGCGGGGAGTCCTCCTGGGCTGGCGGCGGTATCGTTTCGCCGTTGTACCCCTGGCGCTACAGTGCCGCCGTGACTGCTTTGGCGCACTGGTCGCAGGACTTCTACCCCGCGCTCGGTGCCGAGCTACTAGGGAAAACCGGTGTCGATCCCGAGGTGTATGTCACCGGCCTCTATTGGTTGGACCTGGATGACCACGCCGCTGCCTTGGCTTGGGCCAAGGAGCACGGGCGGCCGTTGACGTCGGTGGCCATGGGCCGCGTGTACGAGGCGGTGCCGGTGCTCGGTGCGGGTTATCAGCACGCGCTGCATATGAGCGGCGTAGCCAATGTGCGCAACCCGCGCCTGATCAAATCTCTGCGCGCGGCCTTGCTGGCGATGCCTAACGTCACGCTGCACGAGCATGTGGCGGTAAGCGGTTTTATCCAGGAGCAGGGCCGGGTGGTGGGCGTTAATACCGCGCAAGGTGAGCTGCGCGCCGAGCGTGTGGTGCTCACCGCCGGCGCCTGGAGCGGCGAGCTTTTGGCCACTCTGGGCCTCGACCTCCCTGTGGAGCCGGTAAAAGGCCAGATGATTTTGTTTAAGTGCGCGGCGGACTTTTTGCCGAGCATCGTCTTGGCCAAGGGCCGCTACGCCATTCCACGCAAGGACGGTCATATTCTGGTCGGCAGTACGCTGGAACATTGCGGCTTCGACAAAACCCCAACCGACGACGCGCTAGCCAGCCTTAAGGCATCGGCTATTGAGCTGTTGCCGGCGTTGGCAGATGCCGAGGTGGTCGGGCACTGGGCGGGGCTACGGCCGGGCTCGCCGGAGGGCATTCCTTTTATTGGTGCGGTACCGGGCTTTGAGGGGCTGTGGCTGAACTGCGGCCACTATCGCAATGGCTTGGTGTTGGCGCCGGCGTCCTGTCAGTTGCTGACCGATTTGATGCTCGGCAACGCGCCCATTATCGACCCTGCGCCGTATGCGCCGCGGGGCCGTTTGGGCGTGCGCTGATCAGTCGATGCCGAGCTTTTTCAGGCGGTAGCGTAGCGAGCGGAAGGTCAGGCCCAGGCGCTGCGCCGCAGCCGTGCGGTTCCAGCGAGTTTCTTCCAGCGCTTGCATGATCAGGTTGCGCTCGATGTTTTCCAGGTAGTCCTCGAGGTTGTCGATCTGCGCCAGGCTGGCTTCACCGTTTTCGCCGGGTGTGCCGGCGTCTGCCAGGCGTAGGTCGCTGGCTTGAATGCGGTCGTCTTCGCACAGGGTGTAGGCGCGTTCGAGCATGTTTTCCAGTTCGCGCACGTTGCCGGGAAAGCGGTAGTTTTTCAGCTTTTCCAGGGCGTCGGCGTCGAGCGTGGCGGCGGCGAGGCCCGTGCCTTCGGCCAGGCGCTTAAGCATTACGTCGCTGAGTTGGGCGATATCTTCGCGGCGCTCGCGCAGGGCCGGAACCCGCAGTTCGATAACGTTGAGGCGGTAGTACAAGTCTTGGCGAAAGCGCCCGGCGGCAACTTCGGCGGCCAGGTCTTTGTGGGTGGCGCTGAGGATGCGCACATCCACCACCACTTCTTGCTGGCCGCCGACGGTGCGTACGGCTTTTTCCTGAATGGCGCGCAGCAGTTTTACCTGCATGGCCAACGGCAGGTCGGCCACTTCATCGAGAAACAGGGTGCCGCCATTGGCGGCTTGGAACAGGCCCTGTTTGTCTTCGATGGCGCCGGTGAAGCTGCCTTTTTTATGGCCGAAGAATTCGCTTTCCATCAGTTCGGACGGAATCGCGCCGCAGTTCACGGGTACGAAGGGCAACTCGGTGCGCGGGCCTTGTTCGTGGATCAGGCGGGCGACCAGTTCTTTGCCGCTGCCCGATTCGCCGCTGATATAGACCGGCGCCTGGCTACGCGCCAGTTTGAAGATTTGTTTGCGCAGCGCGCGCATGGGCGGCGAATCGCCGAGCAGGCGGTTGTCGACGCTTTCTTCTTCACTGTCGGCGCTACGAATACGCAGCGCGGTGGCGACCAGTTCACGCAGGCGGCCGAGGTCCACCGGTTTGGTGAGAAAGTCAAAGGCGCCGGCTTTCAAGGCGTTGATGGCGGTATCCAGGCTGCCATAGGCGGTGATCATCGCCACCGGCACTTGCGGGTGACGCTGGAGGATGTGCTGCACCAATTCCAGGCCGGTGCCATCGGGCAGGCGCATGTCGGTCAGGCACAGGTCGAAGGACTCGCGGGCCAGCCATTCGCGGGCTTCTTTAACGTTGCGCGCGCTGCGGGTGTCCAGTTTCATGCGGCCGAGGGTGATTTCCAGTAGCTCGCGGATATCGGGCTCGTCGTCGACGATCAGGGCTTTTTGCCGGGCGGTCATGGTCAGCTCAGTTTGCGCGGGTGGGCGAAGGTAATACGGAAGCAGCCACCGCCGACATCACGGGTTTTATAGTCCAGACGGGCCTGGTTGCTTTCGCACAGTTCGCGGGAAATATACAGGCCGAGGCCCGTGCCTTTGTTTTCGGTAGTGTAGAAGGGCTCGAAAATATTCTGCAGGTGCTCAGTCGGCACGCCGGCGCCGTTATCCAGCACCTCCAGCACCGGCAGGTCGCTGTCGGCATCGCGAAACAGCTTTAACCATACCTGAGCTTGCTTATGTTGCAGGGCGCTGTGGCGCAGGCCGTTTTCCACCAGGTTGGTCAGCACTTGGGTCAACTGGTTGGGGTCCATGCGTGTTTGGATGGTGCTGCCGGTGGTGTCCAAATGCAGCAACTGGTTTTCGCTGGTGGTGGTGCGGAATTCACTGGCGAAGCGGTGCAGCCAATATTTAAGGTCCAGCAGTTGCGGCTCGGCTTGGCGGCGGCGCGAGAGTTGCAGCACGTTTTCGATCACCAGGTTCATGCGCCGCGAGTGGTCCTGAATAATCTGCGCCAGGCGCAGGTCGGGGCCGTCGAGGTCTTCCGACTCTTGTAGCAACTGCGCGGCATGGCTGATGGCGCCGAGTGGGTTGCGGATTTCATGGGCAATGCCGGCAGTCAGGCGCCCGAGGGACGCCAGCTTGAGCTGCTGCGCCTGTTGGGCGATCTGTGAAATATCGTCAAGAAACACCAGGGTGTCGGTTTGCTCGCCGCGTTGCAGGGTGACAAAGCTCGGCTGCAATACCGGGCCATCTGCCACGGCCTGCATGCTCAGCGGGCGCAGGGTTGGGTTGCGTTGCCAGTGCTGCAGGCGTTTGACCAGTTCGGGGCTGTGCGGGTCGAGGATCTTCCCGGCGAGTTCGTCGCGGCCCAACAAGCTCAGCGCGCCCTGATTGGCCAGCAGCACGCGGTGCTGGCCGTCGAGCACTAGAATGCCGGTGCGCATGCGCTGCAAAATCAGGGCGTTGAGGGCTTCGAGGTTGGCGACATCGGCGGCGCGTTTTTCCGCCAGGCTTTCGCTCACCTGCAAGCGCCGCGTCACGCCTTGCACAAACAGTGCAGCGGCGAAGCACAGTGCACCGAGGGCGCCAGCTTGGACGTATTGGGCGGAGGCGGCGGGGTGGTCCAGGCTCAAGTAAAAGGTCAGGTAGATCAGCCCCATCGCCGCAACCGCGGCAATCAATAAGCCGATGCGCCCACGGAGCAAAATATTGGCGATGGCCACCGCGACGATCAGCAGGTTGCCGATGCCGCTGGGTGTACCGCCTGCGGCGTAGAACAGCCCGGAGAGCAGAATCACATCGACCATGCTCAGGCTGAAGACCTGCGCCAAGTGCCGCGTGCGGCGCACCACCAAGGTAATAAAGGCGTTGAGGATCAGGTACAGCCAGCTGCCGTATTTGAACAGCTTGTCGTTGGCCAGCTCGAGCAACTGGCTATCCAGGTCGCTGGAAATCAGCACCACCAGCATCACGCCAATGGCCAGGCGGTACAGGTGATAGATCTTGAGAATCCGCTGCCCCTGCAGGCTGCCCAGGCTTAGTGTTTCAGCGGTCACTGCGCGTTGCATCCTGCTCAAGGTGGGCCTGGCTACAAAACCACTGCTGGCCTTGGCTCAGGGCATGGGCGCGTGGCGTATGCACGCCGCAATGGGCGCAGCGCACCATGGGTTGCGCTTCTTCAATACTTGGCGCGGGCGGAGTGGGGCGGGTGGCACGGCGCCAGAGCCAGTAGACGGCACAGATCAAACCGATCCAAATCAACAGGCGTCCCATAATTGGCTCTTCTTTTAGTGAGGCAGGCAGTTTAGCCAAGGTCGTGGCGCCAGCACAGCCGCTAAGTGGCAAGCTGTGCGTTGTTTCCGTTGCGGCTATTGGCTAACACGCGGATGTTTTCGTGGGAGCGTTCAGCTAGTGGAGGTGGTTATGGACCAAACGCTGCGGGTCGTAATGGCCCAACTGAACCTGCGCGTCGGTGATGTGCATGGCAACGTCGAGCGCATCATTGCAGCGGCCAACCGCGCGCGCGATGAATTGCAGGCCGATGTCATTGTGTTTCCCGAGCTGACGCTGTGCGGCTATCCGCCTGAAGACTTGTTGCTGCGTTCCAGCATGCAGTGTCGCATCGAGCAGGGCCTGCAGCGCCTGCAAAATGAAGTGCGCGGCATTTATATGCTGGTCGGCTATCCCTGGCTGGATGACGACCAGCGTTACAACGCCAGCGCCGTGATTGCTGATGGCGCGGTACTCGCCACCTATTACAAACAGAAGCTGCCCAACTACCGGGTATTCGACGAGAAGCGTTACTTCGTGCCCGGTAGTCAGCCTTGTGTGCTGAATATCAAGAGCGTACCCGTGGCGATAGCCATCTGCGAAGACCTGTGGTTTCCCGAGCCACTGGCCCAGGCCAAGGCTGCTGGCGCCAAACTGGTGCTCAGCCTCAACGCCTCGCCGTTTCACTTAAACAAACAGCCAGAGCGCGAAGCCATCCTTGCCCAGCGGGTGGCCGAAACCGGGCTGCCGGTTATCTACGTTAATCAGGTGGGTGGCCAGGATGAGTTGGTGTTCGATGGCGGCAGTTGCGTGATCGCTGCTGACGGCCACATCACCCAGCGCGCGCCGGCGTTCAGCGAAGGGCTATATGTGGTGGACGTGACATTCGATGGCGAGCAGGTAACGCCGCTGGCCGCCGACTGCGCCGCGCTGCCGGCACTGGAGTCCAGCGTGTACCAGGCGCTGGTACTGGGCGTGCGCGACTATGTGCAGAAAAATGGGTTTAAGGGCGTGATTCTTGGCCTGTCCGGCGGTATCGACTCCGCCTTGACCCTGGCTATTGCCGTCGATGCGCTGGGCGCTGAGCGGGTGGAAGCCGTGATGATGCCGTACCACTACACCGCGCAAATAAGCCTGGAAGACGCCGAAGCACAAGCCAAAGCGCTGAACGTGACCTACCGCGTGCTGCCGATTGCGCCGATGGTTGAGGCGTTTACAGCCACTTTGGCTCCGGTTTTTGCAGGGTTGGCGCCCGATACCACCGAAGAAAATCTACAGGCCCGTTGCCGCGGCACGCTGCTGATGGCGCTTTCCAATAAGCAGGGCAGTTTGCTGCTGACCACCGGCAATAAAAGCGAAATGGCCGTCGGCTATGCCACGCTCTATGGCGATATGGCCGGTGGCTTCGATGTGCTCAAAGACGTGCCCAAGACCTTGGTTTTTCGCCTCTGCGAATACCGTAATCGCCTGGGCTATGTCATTCCCCAGCGGGTAATCGACCGTCCACCATCTGCGGAATTGGCGCCGGATCAGAAAGACCAAGACTCCCTGCCGCCTTACCCGGTACTGGATGAAATTCTACGTCTGTACATTGAGTACGACCTGTCGGCCAACGCCATCATTGCCCAGGGCTTCGACGCAGAAGCGGTCAAGCGCGTACTGCGGCTCGTGGATATCAATGAATACAAGCGTCGCCAGGCGGCCGTGGGCGTGCGGGTTACCCAGCGCGGGTTTGGCCGCGACCGCCGTTACCCGATTACCAGCGGGTGGCGATTGGGCGATTGATGGCCACGCCAGGAACAAAAAAGGCGTCCCGAGGGACGCCTTTTTAACCAGCGATCGCGAACTTAATCGAATACGCCGAAGGTCATGTAGCTGAACCACGAACGGTCACTGCTGTTGCCTTCCGCTTCGTGTTCTTCTTCGTTTTCGCTGCTTTGATCGGCAGGCAGCAGTTCTTCCGGAATTTCTTGCTCGGCGTCCTGGTACTGCTTGATCACGTCTTGGCTGGCGCGGGTTTCGCCCGGTGGCAGCGGCGTATCGCTTTCGATCAGGCCGAGGGTAGCTTTGCTCAGCCAGCTGCGGTTGTCGGCTTCGTCTTCCTGGGGCACAAACTTGCCATCGACCAGGCTTGGGTGGTCGGGGTAGTTGAGCTTGAGGGTTTGCAGGCTGGTGTCTGCCAGGTCGTTCAGGGCCAGGCGCTGGTAGGCCTCGGTCATGATCGCCAAGCCATCACCAACGGCCGGAGTTTCCTGGAAGTTTTCTACTACGTAGCGACCACGGTTAGCCGCTGCTACATAAGCCTGACGCTTGAGGTAGTAGTGGCCCACGTGCACTTCATAGGCCGCCAGCAGGTTGCGCAGGTAAATCATGCGCTGCTTGGCGTCTGGCGCATAACGGCTGTTGGGGAAGCGGCTAGTCAGTTGCGCGAACTCGTTGAACGAGTCACGGGCAGCGCCCGGGTCACGCTTGGTCATGTCCAGCGGCAGGAAGCGCGCCAGCAGTCCAACGTCCTGGTCGAACGAAGCCAAACCCTTAAGGTAGTAGGCGTAGTCGACATTCGGGTGTTGTGGATGCAGGCGGATAAAACGCTCGGCAGCAGACTTGGCAGCCTCAGGCTCGACGTTTTTGTAGTTGGCGTAAATCAGCTCCAACTGCGCCTGTTCGGCATAGCGGCCAAACGGATAGCGGGACTCCAGTGCCTTCAACTTAGTGACGGCGCTGGTATAGCTTTTGTTGTCCAGATCAGTCTGTGCCTGCTGGTACAGCTCGGACTCACTCAGGTTTTCGTCTACAACTTCATTAGAAGAACATGCAACGTTGAGAGCGAGGATG
>LNAP01001371.1_pt1 | contig 26003 bp, 22 predicted proteins | sample 602601 | NCBI WGS metagenome assembly LNAP01 (sample SAMN02440304, study PRJNA202911) | soil metagenome | biome: Subtropical and temperate rainforests or woodlands; isolation source: soil samples (1 kg each in a 20% v/v slurry with milli Q water) were... ...
CCTGGCCGCCGCCGGCCGCCCGCTGGGTCGCGCCGCGGTGATCGGCGAGCCGACCGGGCTGAAGCCGATCCGCCTGCACAAGGGGGTGATGATGGAGCGCATCGACATCCATGGGCAGAGCGGCCACTCCTCCGATCCGAGCCTCGGCCGCAGCGCCCTGGAGGCCATGCACGCGGCCATCGGCGAACTGCTGACCCTGCGCAGCCAGTGGCAGCGCGAGTACAACAACCCGCTGTTCAACGTGCCGCAGCCGACCCTCAACCTGGGCTGCATCCACGGCGGCGACAACCCCAACCGCATCTGCGGCCAGTGCGCCCTGGAGTTCGACCTGCGCCCGCTGCCGGGCATGGACCCCGAGCAGCTGCGCGCGGCGATCCGCCAGAAACTGCAGCCGCTGGCCGAGCAGCGCGGCGTGCGCATCGACTACGGTCCGCTGTTCCCCGGCGTGCCGCCGTTCGAGCAGAGCGCCGACAGCGAGCTGGTGCGCCTGGCCGAGCGCCTCACCGGCCGGGCCGCCGAGGCGGTGGCCTTCGGCACCGAGGCGCCCTACCTGCAGCAGCTCGGCTGCGAGACCATCGTCCTCGGCCCCGGCGACATCGCCTGCGCCCACCAGCCGGACGAGTACCTCGATCTGGCGCGCATCGAACCGACCATCGAACTGCTGCGCGAGCTGATCGGGCATTATTGTCTGAACCCCGCCTGAACGGCGGCTAGCTTGATCGCGCCCATGCTCCTGCGTGGGCGCGCAACTCGGGACGCTCGGCGTCCGCTCTTATTCGTGGCCGCGGGACGCTGAGCGTCCAGGCCTGGTGCCCACGCGGGAGCGTGGGCACCATCAGTACAAACGCATTCCACCGGCAGGTTTCCCATGCACGACTACGTCAACTGGCTCCGCCACGCCTCGCCCTACATCAACGCCCACCGCGACCGCACCTTCGTGGTCATGCTGCCGGGCGAGGGTGTCGAGCATGCCAACTTCGGCAACATCGTCCACGACCTGGTGCTGCTGCACAGCCTCGGCGTGCGCCTGGTGCTGGTGCACGGCTCGCGTCCGCAGATCGAGGCGCGCCTGGCCGCCCGCGGCCTGCAACCGCGCTACCACCGCGGCCTGCGCGTCACCGACGGGCCGACCCTGGAGTGCGTGGTCGAGGCGGTCGGCGGCCTGCGCCTGGGCATCGAGGCGCGCCTGTCGATGGACATGGCATCCTCGCCGATGCAGGGTGCGCGGCTGCGGGTGGTCGGCGGCAACCTGGTCACCGCGCGGCCGATCGGCGTGGTCGACGGCGTCGACTACCAGCATACCGGCGAGGTGCGGCGCATCGACCGCAAGGGCATCGAGCGCCTGCTCGACGAGCGGCGCATCGTCCTGCTGTCGTCGCTGGGCTACTCGCCGACCGGCGAGATCTTCAACCTGGCCTGCGAGGACGTGGCGCAGAGCGCGGCCATCGAGTTGCAGGCCGACAAGCTGATCCTGTTCGGCGCCGGCGCCGGCGTGCTCGACGAGGCCGGCCAGCTGGTGCGCGAGCTGCGTCCGCAGCAGGTGCCGGCGCATCTGGCGCGCCTGGGCAGCGACTACCAGGGCGAGCTGCTGGATGCGGCGGCCCAGGCCTGCCGCGGCGGCGTGCGGCGCAGCCACATCGTCAGTTACGGCCAGGACGGCGCGCTGCTCAACGAGCTGTTCACCCGCGAGGGCGCCGGCACCCTGGTGGCCCAGGAGCAGTTCGAGCAGGTGCGCGAGGCGGACATCAACGACGTCGGTGGTCTGCTCGACCTGATCCGCCCGCTGGAGGAGCAGGGCATCCTGGTGCGCCGCTCGCGCGAGGTGCTGGAGCGTGAGATCGGCCAGTTCAGCATCGTCGAGCGCGAAGGGCTGATCATCGCCTGCGCCGCGCTCTACCCGGTGCCGGATTCCGACTGGGGCGAACTGGCCTGCCTGGCCGTGCACCCCGAGTACCGCCAGGGCGGCCGCGGCGACGAGCTGCTCGAGCGCATCGAGCAGCGCGCGCGCGCCCAGGGCCTGAAGACCCTGTTCGTGCTCACCACCCGCACCGCGCACTGGTTCCAGGAACGCGGCTTCAAGCCCTGCAGCGTCGAACGCCTGCCGGCGGCGCGCGCCTCGCTGTACAACTTCCAGCGGCAGTCGAAGGTGTTCGAGAAGCCGTTGTAAGGGAGCGGAAACGACAAAGCCCATGCCTTGGCATGGGCTTTGTCGTCTGTGAAGCAGCGTAGGGTAGAAGACTCGCGCAGCGATCTTCTACCAAGGTTTCGCGCCATCGGTGACGGGCAAATCGCTGGTGCGAGTTGTCCGTGAGTTGAGTGAGAGGATCAGGTGCGGGGTAGCAGTTGCGGGACGCTGCTGATGCCCAGTTCATGTAGGGTGTCGGCGGGCAGGGCGCTGGCGTTCTCGAGAATGATCTCCACCAGCCGGCAGCCACCGATCAGCGAGATATTCCGCTCGTAGGCATGGGCGGCGGTCGTCTCACTGAAACTGCCGGAACTGACAAGAACCATGTCGCAGTCATCGTAGCGTGAGTCCGCGCGGATCTTGTCCAGTTGCTCGATACCCCAACTACCGGTTTCGCCCTGATGATGCTTGACCTGTACCAGTAAACGGGTGGTCGAGAAACTGTCGTCCTTCACGGCCTCGATATCTGCATCGGCCTTGCCGTCGAAGCCGCGGGTACCGAGGCTGCGGGCTTGATAGCCCTGCGTCTCTAGAAGTTGTCTGACCAGTTTCTCCAGACCGAGACCGCCTCCCTTGAGGTGTGTTTGGCCTGACTGAATGCGTTCCAGCAGTTCGCTCTTGAAGGTCTCAGCCAGCTCGCTATTACGTTGTTCTGCACGATTGCGAAAGCTGAAGTCGGGATCTTTGTTGAGCAATTCCTCCAACTCCGAGGCAAAGCTCTTCAGCTCGCTAACGATCAATCCCGGTGCCCGCAGTCGGCTCTGTAGAGCAGTGCTTAGCAGGCTGCGTGGAATCCGAACCGGTTGACCCTCCTGGCGCCGAAAATGAACTCGCCGCACGTTCGGATAGGCTTGGCTACTTGCTGAGTCGAACTGGCACTCCGAACTGCTGACCACGCCGATAGCAATGCTACCCGACAACGGCGACACGACGACATCGCCTTCGCGCATTTCGAAAAAGCGCTCAGCCTGGCGGGCGCTGCGAATGGGGCCATAGTGAGCGCGGATGTGCCGGAGCAGGTCTTGTCCTGAATTGAACTGGCTGAAGTCGGCTTGTCTCCAGCCAACGGCCACACGATCTTTTCGAACATCGCTGGCCTCAGTGCGGACCATGAAGTAACGGCGGTTTCCTTCCGAACTCATCGAGAGTTTCCTTGAGGGCATTGGTTTAACGGTCTGGTGCGTTGCAGGTTACCGTTTACCTGCGACAGATCATGTCGCTGCGTAGTGTCATTGAGTAGAGAGGGCGGGCTTTTGGCGATCTTCCAGTATCGGCACCGGATGATCGCCAGCAAGCTGGCTCCTACAGAGTGAGGCGTCAGCTCGGCTCGATCGCCGCCATGTAGTGTTCGACGAACTCCTCGAAGCTGCCTTGCTGCTCGCGTTCCAGCTTGGCCTGGGCGGCCAGCGAGTCGCGGGCGGACTGGGCGAAGGCGGCTTCGCTGGCGGCGTCCAGCGGCCGGCCGCGGAACCAGGCGGCGTGGCGTTCGGACTGGCGCTGGGCGAAGGCGAAGAAGCTGAGATGGTCCTCGCGCAGGCTGCGCAGCACCCGCGCCGACGGGGTCAGGCTGGCATCCTGCAGCTTGGCGCGCTGGGCGTTCAGCGCCTGCTGGTGCAGGTCGCCGCCGTGGGTGCGGTCGAGCAGGGCGGCGCAGGTGGCCAGGCGCTCGAGCAGTTCCAGGCCCCAGGCCTTGAGTTCGCGCGGCTCGCCGTGGCGGCTCAGCTGCAGGCCCGGGCGGCGACCTTCCTTGACGGTCAGGGCGAAGTTGGCGGTGCATTCGCGGCACTCGTCGCCCGGCATGCTCGGGCTGTCTTCCAGCGCGCAGAACAGCAGGAAGGCGTCGAGGAAGCGCGCGGCGATCAGGTCGATGCCCAGCGGCAGGAACGGATCGATGTCCAGGCAGCGCACTTCGACGTACTGCACGCCGCGCGCGCCGAGGGCCTGGATCGGCCGCTCGCCGGCGTTGGCCACGCGCTTGGGACGGATGCTCGAGTAGAACTCGTTTTCGATCTGCAGCACGTTGGTGTTGAGCTGCTGCCACTCGCCGTCGCGCTGCAGGCCGATGGCCTCATAGGGCGGGTAGGGCGTCGACACCGCCTGGCGCAGGCTGGCCAGGTAGCTGTCCAGGTCGTTGTAACAGGGCCGCAGGCTGGCCTGAGCGTTGTTCTGGTAGCCCAGGTCGCTCATCCGCAGGCTGGTCGCCCAGGGCAGGTACAGGGTGCCCTCGCCAAGGGTTTCCAGGTGGTGTTCGCGATCCTTGAGGAAGCTGGCGCACACCGCCGGCGAGGCGCCGAACAGGTACATCAGCAGCCAGCTGTAGCGGCGGAAGTTGCGGATCAGCGCGACGTAGCGCTCCGACTGGTAGTCCTGCGCCGGGCTGGTATCGCCTTCCGCGGCCTGCAGCAGCGGCCACAGCGCCTCGGGCAGGGAGAAGTTGTAGTGGATGCCGGCGATGCACTGCATGGCCTTGCCGTAGCGCACCGCCAGGCCCTTGCGGTAGACGTGCTTGATCTGGCCCATATGGCTGCTGCCGTATTCGGCGATGGGGATCTCGGCCTCGGCCGGCAGTTGGCACGGCATCGAGTGGGTCCACAGTTTCTCCTCGCCCAGGTTGGCGTAGGCGAAGCGGTGGATGGCGTCCAGCTCGTCGAGGCTGCGCGTCGGGTCTTCCTCGGCGGCAGTGATGAACTCCAGCAGCGCCTCGGAATAGTCGGTGGTGATCTGCGCATGGGTCAGCGCCGAGCCCAGGGCCTGCGGGTGCGGCGTCAGCGCCAGGTGGCCGGCGGGGTCGACGCGCAGGCTTTCCTTCTCCAGGCCGTGGCGGCAGTGGCGCAGCAGGTCGCGCTGTTCGGCACTGTCGAGCAGAGCCAGGCGGCGGGAAAGTAGATCGCTCAAAAGTCGGATTCCTGTTCGCAGAGTCTTCGCACTATGGGGGCGACAGGCGGCAGTCTCAAGGGGCAGGAGCGTGTTGTGCTGCCGATGTAGTCGAAGGGTAGAAGACTCGCGCAGCGATCTTCTACCGATGCGGCGTGCCACCGGTGGTGGACAATCGCTGGCGCGAGTTGTCCACCCTGGGCAGCTACCCTACGGCTACCGGCGCTCTTTCGGCAGCCTAGACCAGCATGAAGGTGCCCTGGGCGCGGGCGACCAGCGCGTCCTGCTGGCGCACCTCGGCTTCTACCACCAGGGTGCGGCTGCCGTAGTGGATCACCTTCGCCAGGCACTCCACGCAGCCCGCGTCGATGGCGCGCATGTAGTTGATCTTGCACTCGACGGTGACGCTGTGGCGGTCGAAGCCGTGGGCGCTGGAGCAGGCCAGGCCCATGGCGATGTCGACCAGGCTGAAGATCGCCCCGCCGTGCAGCTTGCCGGCACGGTTGCGCAGCTCCGGACGCATGGCCAGGCGCACCTCGGCCTGGTCGGCGTCCAGCCGGGTCAGTTCGCAGCCGAGCAGGTGGCTGTAGGCGCTGGTGGTCACTTCGCGGACGTCGGTCATTTCAGCGCTTCTTGATCTGCTTGGCGTTGGCGAACAGTGCGGCCATGCCCGGATTGCTGGGGGCCGGCTTGTCCTGGCTGGAGTGGCGCTCGCTGCGCGGCGCGTTGCCGCCCTTGCCGCCGCCACGCGGACCACTGCGTGTGCCGTCTACCTTCTCGCCCGGGGTGTCGGACATGCGCATGGACAGGCCGACGCGGTTGCGCGGGATGTCCACCTCCATGACCTTGACCTTGACGATATCGCCGGCTTTCACCACTTCATACGGGTCCTTGACGAACTTCTCGGACAGCGCGCTGATGTGCACCAGGCCGTCCTGGTGCACGCCGATGTCGACGAAGGCGCCGAAGTTGGTGACGTTGGTCACCACGCCCTCGAGCATCATGCCGGGCACCAGATCCTTGAGGCTCTCGACGCCTTCCTGGAACTCGGCGGTCTTGAACTCCGGGCGCGGGTCGCGGCCGGGCTTGTCGAGTTCCTTGAGGATGTCGGTGACGGTGGGCAGGCCGAAGCTCTCGTCGGTGAATTTCGCCGGGTCGAGACGCTTGAGGAAGCCCGAGTCGCCGATCAGCGAGCGGATGTCGCGGCCGGTGTCGGCGGCGATGCGCTTGACCAGCGGATAGGTCTCCGGGTGCACCGCCGAGGCGTCCAGCGGGTTGTCGCCGTTCATCACGCGCAGGAAGCCGGCGGCCAGTTCGAAGGTCTTGTCGCCCAGGCGCGGCACCTTCTTCAGCGCGGCGCGCGAGGCGAAGGCGCCGTTGGCGTCGCGGAACTGCACGATGTTCTGCGCCAGGGTCGCGTTGAGGCCGGAGATGCGTGCCAGCAGGGCGGCGGAGGCGGTGTTCACATCCACGCCGACGGCGTTCACGCAGTCCTCGACCACCGCGTCCAGCGAACGCGCCAGCTTGAGCTGCGACACGTCGTGCTGGTACTGGCCGACGCCGATGGCCTTGGGCTCGATCTTCACCAGCTCGGCCAGCGGGTCCTGCAGGCGGCGGGCGATGGACACCGCGCCGCGGATCGACACGTCCAGATCGGGGAATTCGCGGGCGGCCAGCTCGGAGGCGGAATACACCGAAGCGCCGGCCTCGGAGACCATGACCTTGGTCAGCTTGAGACCGGGGACCTGCTTGATCAGGTCGGCGGCCAGCTTGTCGCTCTCGCGGCTGGCGGTGCCGTTGCCGATGGCGATCAGCTCGACCTGGTGCTTGGCGCACAGGCGGGCGAGCACGGCGAGGGTGCCGTCCCAGTCGTTGCGCGGCGCGTGCGGGTAGACGGTGGCGGTGTCCAGCAGCTTGCCGGTGGCATCCACCACGGCGACCTTGCAGCCGGTGCGCAGGCCAGGGTCGAGGCCGAGGGTGCAGCGCGGGCCGGCCGGCGCGCTGAGCAGCAGGTCGTGCAGGTTGCGGGCGAACACGTTGATCGCCTCGCTCTCGGCGGCCTCGCGCAGCTCGCCAAGCAGGTCGGTTTCCAGGTGGGTGTACAGCTTGACCTTCCAGGTCCAGCGCACCACCTCGGCCAGCCACTTGTCGGCGGCGCGGCCGCGGGCCTCGATGCCGAAGCGCTCGGCGATCATCCCTTCGCACGGGTGCATGCTGCCAGGCAGTTCCTCGCCGACCTTGAGGCTGGCGCTGAGGATGCCCTCGTTGCGGCCGCGGAAGATCGCCAGCGCGCGGTGCGACGGCACGCCCTTGAGCAGCTCGTCGTGCTCGAAGTAGTCGCTGAACTTGGCGCCTTCCTGCTCCTTGCCAGCGACCAGGCGCGCGCTGAGGGTGGCGTTGTCCTTGAGGAAGCCGCGCAGCTTGGCCAGCAGGTCGGCATCCTCGGCGAAGCGTTCCATGAGGATGTACTTGGCGCCTTCCAGCACCGCCTTGACGTCGGCGAAGCCCTTCTCGGCGTCGACGAAGCGCGCCGCTTCGCGCTCCGGGTCCAGCGCCGGGTCGGCGAACAGCGCGTCGGCCAGCTCGCCGAGGCCGGCTTCCAGGGCGATCTGGCCCTTGGTGCGGCGCTTCTGCTTGTACGGCAGGTAGAGGTCTTCCAGGCGCGTCTTGGTGTCGGCCAGCTTGATCTCGCGGGCCAGCTCGGGGGTCAGCTTGCCCTGCTCCTCGATGCTGGACAGGATCGAGGCGCGGCGCTCGTCCAGCTCGCGCAGGTAGCGCAGGCGCTCTTCGAGGGTGCGCAGCTGGGTGTCGTCGAGGCTGCCGGTGACTTCCTTGCGGTAGCGGGCGATGAAGGGCACGGTCGAGCCTTCGTCGAGCAGCGCCACGGCGGCGGCGACCTGTTGCGGGCGGACGCCGAGTTCCTCGGCGATGCGGGCGTTAATGCTGTCCATATGACTTCCTGCTGCAAGCGGGGGAAGAGGGCCGGGTGGCCGCAAAGGGCCGGATTATACCCAGCGGCCCGGTTCTGGCGAGGCGCAGGGCCGGTCAGGGGAAAAATCTGCTAACAATGGCCGCACATGGCGCTGCCGCGCCTGCGCCATAATCGGCCGATATTTCCGAGGACTCCCGATGAACAGCACCGCCAGCAGCCAGCCGGAAGGCGAAAAAATCCTCATCGTCGACGACGACGTGCGTCTGCGCCGCCTACTCGAGCGCTTTCTCGCCGAGCAGGGCTACCGCGTGCGCACGGTGGAGAACGTCGAGCAGATGGACCGCCTGCTTTCGCGCGAGCTGTTCAACCTGGTGGTGCTCGACCTGATGCTGCCGGGCGAGGATGGCTTGAGTGCCTGCCACCGCCTGCGCGAGCAGGGCAACGCCATGCCGATCATCATGCTCACCGCCAAGGGCGACGAGTCCAGTCGCATCCAGGGCCTGGAGCAGGGCGCCGACGACTACCTGGCCAAGCCGTTCAATCCGCGCGAGCTGCTGGCGCGCATCCGCGCCGTGCTGCGCCGCCAGGCGCCGCTGGTGCCCGGCGCGCCGGGCAGCGAGGAGGAGACGGTGACCTTCGGCGACTACGAGCTGAACCTCGGCACTCGCGAGCTGAGCCGCGGTGGAGAGGTGCACATGCTCACCACCGGAGAGTTCGCCGTGCTCAAGGCGCTGGTGCAGCACGCCCGCGAGCCGCTGACTCGCGACAAGCTGATGAGCCTGGCGCGCGGCCGCGAGTGGGACGCCCTGGAGCGCTCGATCGACGTGCAGATCTCGCGCCTGCGCCGGCTGATCGAGCCGGATCCGTCCAAGCCGCGCTACATCCAGACGGTGTGGGGCGTCGGCTACGTGTTCGTGCCGGACGGTAGCGCGCGCAAGTGAGGACCCCTCTCTGGTTTCCGCAGAGCGTGTTCGCCCGCATCCTCTGGCTGGTGCTGATCGTCGTGCTGTTCTCCAAGGCGCTGACCCTGGTCTACCTGCTGATGAACCAGGACATGCTGGTCGACCGCCAGTACAGCCACGGCACCGCGCTGACCGTGCGTGCCTACTGGGCGGCCGACGAATCGTCGCGCGCGGCCATCGCCGAGGCGGCCGGCCTGCGCCAGCTCAGGCAGGACGAGGTGCCGCAGGGCGAGTACCACTGGCCCTACACCGAGGTGCTCGAGGAACAGCTGCGCCTGGAACTGGGCGAGGCGACCGAACTGCGCATGCGCGCGCAGCGCTCGCCCAAGCTGTGGGTGCTGGCACCGGCGCTCGGTCCGGACTGGGTCGAGGTGCCGCTGTATCCCTATCCGCTCAAGGGCCAGCGCATCTGGAGCGTGCTCGGCTGGTTCCTCGCCATCGGCCTGCTGTCCACCGCCGCGGCCTGGCTACTGGTGCGCCAGCTCAGCCTGCCGCTCAAGCGCCTGGTGTTCGCCGCCCGGCAGATCGGCCGCGGACGCAGCGTGCGCCTGCCGGTGGGCGATACGCCGAGCGAGATGACCGAGCTGTACCGCGCCTTCAACCAGATGTCCGCCGACGTCGAGCAGGCCGCCCGCGAGCGCGAGCTGATGCTCGCCGGGGTGTCCCACGACCTGCGCACGCCGCTGACCCGCCTGCGCCTGTCGCTGGAGCTGCTGCCCGCCGACGACGAGTTGACCGAGGACATGGTGCGCGACATCGAGGACATGGACGCGATCCTCGACCAGTTCCTCGCCTTCATCCGCGACGGCCGCGACGAGCCGCTGGAGGAGCTGGACCTCAACGAGCTGATCCGCGAGGTGGCGGCGCCGCTCAACCAGAGCGAGGAGCGCGTGCGCCTGTGCCTGGAGCCGCTGCCGGACATGCCGCTGCGCCGGGTGTCGATCAAGCGCCTGCTGGCCAACCTGATGGGCAATGCCCTGCGCCATGGCGGCAGTGGCGTGGAAGTGTGCTCCAGCCTGTCCGGCGGGGCGGCGGCACCCTACGTGGTGCTCAGTGTGCTGGATCGCGGCCCGGGCATCGATCCGGCCGAGCTGGAGACCATCTTCAATCCGTTCATCCGCGGCGACCGCGCGCGCAGCACCCAGGGCACTGGCCTCGGCCTGGCCATCGTCAAGCGCATCGCCGCCCAGCACGGCGGCAGCGTCGAGCTGCGCAACCGCTCCGGCGGCGGGGTGGAGGCACGGGTGTGTCTGCCGCTGGGCTTGCTGCTGCCGAGGGATGCGGCGTAGGGGTAGGTCGGGTTAGGCCGTAGGCCGTAACCCGACAACCGGCCGGCAGGCCGGCCAGGGGACACCTGCGGCATCCTTGGCGGGTTACGCCGCTGCGCGGCTAACCCGCCCTACGAGGGGGATCGGCGATGACATCCCTGTCGGGGCTCCGCGTAGGGCCGAGCCCCCGGCTCACCCCCGCCCCTTGGTGCGCGTCTGGTTGGGCCGGGCGTGCTCCTCGATGTGCTGGATGATCATCGCCGCCACGTCCTGACCGGTGGTGGTCTCGATGCCCTCCAGGCCCGGCGAGGAGTTGACCTCCATCACCAGCGGGCCGTGGTTGGAGCGCAGGATGTCGACCCCGGCGACGCCCAGGCCCATGACCTTGGCGGCGCGGATCGCGGTCATGCGCTCCTCGGGGGTGATCTTGATCAGGCTGGCCGAGCCGCCGCGGTGCAGGTTGGAGCGGAACTCGCCGGGCTTGGCCTGGCGCTTCATCGCCGCGATCACCTTGTTGCCGACCACGAAGCAGCGGATGTCGGCGCCGCCGGCCTCCTTGATGTACTCCTGGACCATGATGTTCTGCTTGAGGCCCATGAACGCCTCGATCACCGACTCGGCGGCCTTCTCCGTCTCGCACAGCACCACGCCGATGCCCTGGGTGCCTTCCAGCACCTTGATTACCAGCGGCGCGCCACTGACCATGCGGATCAGGTCGGGAATGTCGTCCGGCGAGTGGGCGAAGCCGGTCACCGGTAGGCCGATGCCCTTGCGCGACAGCAGCTGCAGCGAGCGCAGCTTGTCGCGCGAGCGGCTGATGGCCACCGACTCGTTGAGCGGGAACACGCCCATCATCTCGAACTGGCGCAGCACCGCGCAGCCATAGAAGGTCACCGAGGCGCCGATGCGCGGGATCACCGCGTCGAAGCCCTCCAGCGACTGGCCGCGGTAGTGGATCTGCGGCTTGTGGCTGGCGATGTTCATGTAGGCACGCAGGGTGTCGATCACCAGCATTTCATGCCCGCGCTGCTGGCCGGCTTCGACCAGGCGGCGGGTGGAATACAGGCGCGGGTTGCGCGACAGTACAGCGATTTTCATCGGACACCTGAGGAGGTAGTGGGCGCCGCCAACAGCGGCTTGCCCTGGACATAAGTGAGCGCGGGGTTGACCACCAACTGGCCCTCGACCAGCGCCTTGGCGCCGAGCAGGACGCGATAGCGCATGGTCTTGCGGCAGGTCAGGGTGAATTCTACCGGCCCAGACCGTGTAAAAACGCAGCAAGCGATGGAAATCAACTGCCGGGGGATCTTCTCAGTGTCCAGGAGGCCGTCGGAGGCCCAATCAGGCGCAATCGGTGATTCTGGTTGTTATGGCACTTTCGGCTTCGGCGCGTGTGCTGGAGGGCGGCAAGAGTCGTAAAACAGGCCTCAGGCCTTCATTGCTGCCATCAAGGCATCGCTGCCCATCAAGCGCAACACGCGTTTGAGATTGTAGGCGAGCACATGCAGGCTCATCTCGGTACTCACCCGGTCGAGCGTTCTGGTGAGGAAATGGGTGGCACCCATCCAGGATTTCAGCGTGCCGAACGGGTGCTCGACCGTCTGCCGGCGGATCCGCATCATCTCGGGCGCTTGATCCAAGCGACTCTGCATCGCCTCGAGCACTGCCTCATGCTCCCAGCGACTCACTCGGCGCTGTGGGCTCGGTGTGCATTGCTCTTTCAACGCACAACCTTGGCAGTGCGAACTCCAGTATCGGTGCAGCTTCAGCCCTTTCTCGACGCTTGAGTACCGCCAGATCAGACTTTGCCCAGCCGGGCATCGGTACTCGTTCGTTGCCGCGTCATAGATGAAATCACCCTTGCCGAAGCGGCCAGCCGCTGTCGCGCCCGAGGTCAGCGTCTTGGGCACGTAAACAGTGATTCCAGCCTCATGGCACGCCAGGATTTCTTCGCCTTTGAAATACCCTCTGTCTGCGACCGCCGAGAGCTCCTCGACACCCATGGCCTCTCGCGCTTGCTTGGCCATCGAACTCAGTTGGTCTCGATCGACTCCGTTGTTCGTGACCTCGTGCGTCACGATCAGGTGGTGGTTCGCGTCGACCGCCGCCTGCACGTTGTAGCCGACCATGCCGGTGCCACGCGTCTTCATTGAGCGGGCATCGGGATCGGTCAGGGAAATCTGTTTATCCGGTGTTTCGTTGAGCCGAACCTCGATTTCCTTGAGCTCCTGCAGCTTAGTTTTCAAGGTCGCGATCTTGTCGTGGAGGCGTTCGGCTTTGACCTGCGCCACGGCAGGTTCCTGACGATCTGCGGTATCCAGTGCCGTCAGGTAGCGGTTGATGCTGGACTCGATCTCCTCCATTCGCCGCTGCAGCTTGGCGCTGGTGAAGTTGCGGTCGCGATTGTTAACCGCCTTGAACTTGCTGCCATCGATGGCCACGAGCGCTTCCGAGAACAGGCCAAGCTGCTGGCACAGCACCACGAACTGCCGACAGACGCCGCGGATTGCCTTGCCGTTATCCTTGCGGAAGTTGGCGATGGTCTTGAAGTCCGGCATCAAACGTCCGGTCAGCCACATCAACTCAACGTTGCGCTGAGCCTCACGTTCGAGACGGCGGCTGGACTGGAGGCGATTGAGATAGCCGTAGATGTAGATCTTCAGGAGGTCGGCAGGATGGTAGGCCGGTCTGCCAGTTTCCGCCGGGACGACACCGTCGAAACCCAGCGTGCCAAGATCGAGCTCATCGACGAAAACATCGACCACCCGCACCGGGTTGGTGTCCGCCACGTAGTCATCCAGGCTCTCGGGAAGCAGCGTGCTTTGCCCTCGGTGCTCTCCCTGGATAAAGCGCTTCATTGGCCGCCCCCACTGATTTCGAATTCATCAAATCACAGCAAGTTCGATGCCAACGTTTTTACACAGTCTGGGCCAGTGGCGGTCGCCGAGCACCAGATTGGTGCAAATTACGTAGCGGTGCTGGGTGTGGCCGGTGGAGCTGCGGATGGTCTTCATCGACACCAGCGGCGCTTCGCGCCGGTAGTGGCGGCGTTGCACCAGGCTGCCGAGGTGGGCGGTGAAGCGCACCCACGGCTGGCCGTCGAGCTCGAAGGGTTCGATATCGCTGGCGTGCAGGGTCGAGGTGCTGGCGCCGGTGTCGATCTTGGCGCGCAGGCCGGCCAGGCCCAGCTCGGGCAGGGCGATCCATTCGCGCAGGCCGATCACGGCCAGATGGTCGAAAGTCTTCACGGGGCTCAACTCCGGTCTGGCTGCGCAGCATGGCCGCCGTCCGCGATGGCGGGGCGCTGCTGCTCATCTGACATCTGCCAGGGCTGCCAGGTTCAGGGCGACGCGGTCGCGGCCGCTGTGCTTGGCATCGTACAGCGCATCGTCGGCACGTTGTACCAGCGCCACCACGGTATCGCCCGGCATCACCGTGGCCACGCCGGCGCTCGCCGTGAGCGGCCGTCGGCAGGGAAAGCCATGCTCGCGTACCCGCTGCAGGATGCGTTCGGCCAGCGTGGCGGCCTGCTCGAGGGTGGTCTCGTGGCAGATCACCAGAAACTCCTCGCCGCCCCAGCGGCACCCGCTGTCGACGTTGCGCAGTCCGTCCCTGAGCAGGCGGGCGAACTCCACCAGCACCTTGTCGCCCATCACATGGCCGAGGTCGTCATTGACCGACTTGAAGAAATCGATGTCCAGCAGGATCACCGACAGCGGCCGGCAGTAGCGCTGGGCACGGAGGATATCCAGGGCGAATGACGAATCGATGGCATGGCGGTTGGGTAGCCCGGTGAGCAGGTCCGTCTCTGCCATTGAGCGCAGCTGGCGGTTCAGCTTCCTGAGCCGGGCCATCCAGGCCAGGCTGGTCACCAGGATGGCGGCGAGCACGATGCCCAGCCAGATGGCCAGGGTGTAGTCGGTGACCACGTCGGTCACCACCGTCAGGTTCACATGGCGGTCGACGATCTGCCGGCGCTCGAGGGGGGTGAGGGTGGCGATGCCCCGGTCGAGGATGGCGCGCAGCGTGGTTTCCGACTTGAGCACGCCCATGCGCAGCTGGTTGTCGTAGCCGGGGATCTGCCCGGAAATCTTCAGGTTGAACCAGCCTTCGTGCTTGATGGTGGCGGCGACGACGATCAGCGAGCGCAGGGTCAGGTCGGCCTTGCGCTCCGACACCAGCGCCAGGGCTTCGCGTTCCGAGTCGGTCGGCACGATGCGCAGGTTGGGGAAGTCGCGGGCGATGCGCTCGGCCATGGCGGTGCCGCGCGGCAGGGCAATGCTCTTGCCTTGCAGCGCGCCGATGTCGGAAACGAACGGATGTTCCTCGCGGGTGATGATCACGTTCGGGTCGACCAGCAGCGGCTCGGTGAAGATCAGCCACTGCTCGCGTTCGGGCGTGCTGTTGAGGAAGCTCAGCGCCAGGCAGTCGCCGCTCCGCGACGCCGCCAGGCTTTCCTCCCAGTTGCGTCTGGGTTGCAGCTGGAGGTTGACGCCGGTGCGCTGGGTCACCAGGGCGATGAGGTCGGCGCTGATGCCGGCATGCCGCCCGGCGGGGTCGATGACCTCGAACGGCCACCAGTCGGGGTCGACGCACAGCGGGACCGCCGGGTGGACCTGCAGATAAGCGCGCTCCGAGTCGGTCAGCGCGACGGCCTGGGCCGCTGCCGCCAGCGGCAGCCCGGCGAGTAGGAGGAGCGCCGCCAGCCAGTGCCATCCGGCCGGCAGGCCTGCGCGCTTGCCGGCGCGGTGCGGCGGCCGTGTCTGCTGCAGGCGCTTGCGGGCCTCCGACATGCACAAACTTCCTCGTTGTTCGGCCGCGACGAGGTCGGGGCGGGTCCTGGACGTGTCATTATGGGTAACGCCCGGCGGACCTGTCATGTTCTGTGACGGGGTAGACGCTGGCGGAGCCGGCTGGCCGTGACACGAGAGAGAGCATGAGCGAAAAAGACGACCAGGCGCGCCTGGACAAGTGGCTGTGGGCGGCGCGCTTCTTCAAGACTCGCGCGCTGGCCAAGGCGGCGATCGAGGGCGGCAAGGTGCACTGCCGCGGCGAGCGCTGCAAGCCGTCCAAGGAGCCCAGGGTGGGCGACGAGCTGCTGATTCGCAGCGGTTTCGACGAGCGCACGGTGATCGTCCGGGTGCTGTCCATGGTCCGCCGCGGCGCGCCCGAGGCGCAGCAGCTCTACGAGGAAACCGCCGACAGCATCGCCCGTCGCGAAGCGGCCGCGGCGCTGCGCAAGGCCGGTGCCCTGGGCGTGCAGAGCGACGGCCGGCCGACCAAGAAGCAGCGCCGGCAGATCCACCAGTTCCGCGACGGCCAGTGAGTCGCGCCGCGCGATAGATTCTGCCCGTGCCGGCGATAGACGGACGCCCCTTGGTCGCGCCCGGCGTTTGCGCCTAAAATCAGCCTTTATAAAGAAAACCCGCGGGTCTGGCATGTCCGATTTTTCCCAACGCTTCCTGTTCGAAGACACCGATGTGCGCGGCGAACTGGTCGAACTCGATCAAAGCTACGCCGAGGTGCTGGCCAAACACGCCTATCCCGAGCCGGTGGCCCAGCTGCTTGGCGAGATGCTCGCGGCGGTCACTCTGCTCAGCGACATCCTCAAGTACGACGGCCTGCTGGTGCTGCAGGCGCGTTCCGCCGGCCCGGTGCCGCTGCTGATGGTCGAGTGCTCCAGCGAGCGCGAGATCCGCGGCATCGCCCGCTACGACGCTGAGGCGCTGGGCACGGCGAGCAGCCTGCGCGAGCTGATGCCCGAGGGCGTGCTGGCGATGACCGTCGATCCCAAGGTCGGCCAGCGCTACCAGGGCATCGTCAGTCTGGACAGCGAGACGCTGTCCGACTGCCTGTCCGACTATTTCGCCCTGTCCCAGCAGCTGCCCTCGCGCTTCTGGCTGAATGCCGACGGTCGCCGCGCCCGCGGCCTGCTGCTGCAGCAGTTGCCGGCCGACCGCCTGACCGATGGCGAGGAGCGTGCGGCCAGCTGGGAGCACCTGGTGACCCTGGCCGACACCCTGACCGCCGAGGAACTGCTCGGTCTGGACAATGAGACGCTGCTGTATCGCCTGTATCATCAGGAAGTGGTGCGCGTGTTCGACGCCGAGCCGCTGCGCTTCGGCTGCAGCTGCTCGCGCGAGCGTTCGGCCAACGCCCTGGTCAGCCTAGGCGAGGCCGATGCCCTGCAGCTGGTCGAGGAGCAGGGTGGGGCGGTGCATATCGATTGCCAGTTCTGCAACCAACGCTACCCGTTCGATGCGGCCGACATCGCCCAGCTGTTTGCCGGCGGCGGCAGTGACGCGCCGTCGCCCACCAAGCACTGAGTGGGCATTGAGTGTTTTTTACCCAGAACGCAACTTTTCTGGCATAATCGCGCGCAATTTTTCTCGCTGTAGCGCGCCTATAAGAACCGCTACAAAACGATTGGAGGACTCGGCCTCAGGCCGACGGGGACCACATGACGCAAGCCAATACTGCCGTGTACACCGATATCAGCGTTGCCGAACTGATCGAGCAGGCCATCCAGCGTGGCGAGGGTGAGCTCGCTGCCAATGGTTCGCTGGTCGTGCGCACGGGTCACCGTACCGGTCGTTCGCCGATGGACCGCTACATCGTCGAGGAATCGAGCACCCAGGCCAAGATCGCCTGGGGCAAGATCAACCGTCCGTTCCCGGAAGACAAGTTCGCTGCCCTGTGGGATCGCGTCGAAGCCTATCTGGGCGAGCGCAGCCACTTCGTCTCCCACGTGCATGTCGGCTCCGCCGAAGAGCACTACCTGCCGGTGAAGATGAGCACCGAGACCGCCTGGCACAACCTGTTCGGCCGCTGCCTGTTCATCAACCCGCAAACCTTCAACCCGGCTGGCAAGGGCGAGTGGCGCATCCTCAACGTGCCGACCTTCGTCTGCGAGCCGGAGCGTGATGGCACCAACTCCGACGGTTGCGTGATCCTCAACTTCGCCGAGAAGAAGGTGCTGATCGCCGGCATGCGCTACGCCGGCGAGATGAAGAAGGCCATGTTCTCCGTGCAGAACTTCCTGCTGCCGGAAAAAGACGTGCTGCCGATGCACTGCGCCGCCAACATCGGCGAAGAAGGCGACGTGACCCTGTTCTTCGGTCTGTCCGGCACCGGCAAGACCACCCTGTCCGCCGACCCGAGCCGCTACCTTATCGGCGACGACGAGCACGGCTGGGGCGAGGGCGTGGTGTTCAACATCGAGGGCGGTTGCTATGCCAAGTGCATCGACCTGTCCGAGAAGAACGAGCCGGTGATCTGGAGCGCCATCCAGTTCGGTGCCGTGCTGGAGAACGTGGTGCTCGACGAGCGCACCCGTCAGCCTGACTACGCCGACGCCAGCCTGACCCAGAACAGCCGTGCGGCCTACCCGCTGGAACTGGTCGAGAAGCGCTCGGAGAAGAACCTCGGCGGCGAGCCGAACGCGGTGATCTTCCTGACTTGCGACCTGACCGGCGTGCTGCCGCCGGTGTCGATCCTCAACAACGAGCAAGCGGCCTACCACTTCCTGTCCGGCTACACCGCGCTGGTCGGTTCCACCGAGATGGGCAGCGGCAGCGGCATCAAGTCGACCTTCTCCACCTGCTTCGGCGCGCCGTTCTTCCCGCGTCCGGCCGGCGAGTACGCCGAGCTGCTGATCAAGCGCATCAAGGCGTTCGGCTCCAAGGTCTACCTGGTCAACACCGGCTGGACCGGCGGCGGCTATGGCGTCGGCAAGCGCTTCAACATCCCGACCACCCGTGCGGTGATCGCGGCGATCCAGAGCGGCGCGCTGGTCGGTGCCGAGACCGAGCACCTGCCGATCATCAACCTGGACGTGCCGAAAGCCGTCGCCGGCGTCGACACCGAGCTGCTCAACCCGCGCAACACCTGGGCCGACAAGAGCCAGTACGACCAGGCCGCCCGCGCCCTGGCTGCGCTGTTCGTCGACAACTTCAAGAAGTTCGAAGTGTCCGACGCCATCCGCAGTGCCGGCCCGCAGCTGTAAGCTGACCGTGCATTGAGCGAAAAGCCGCCTTCGGGCGGCTTTTTCGTTTTTCGCCTGCAAGTATGTATCGAGGTGTTGGGCCCTGGCTGCCCGGCGGGCCTGCCGACATGCTGCGATTGGTCAGTCGAGTGGTCGAGGGCTGCATCGGTGTGATTCCGAGCGGCGCTCGAGAGGAGCGCCAGTCGGGCCGGGCAGCGGTCTGTTGGCTGCGAGGAGGCGGCGCAGCGCGAGTGTTTCTGGGTCTTACCAGCACGCCTGCGGCGTACGCTGGCCCCGGTGGTTCAGATCGATGCTGAGGCAGGGCTGATCCGCCGTCTGTGGCGCCCGTTCTGCAGTCGCTCTCAGGGTGAACGTACTGGCAGTCAGAGCTGTGCTCCGCAGGCGGTAGAAACCCTCCATGCTTGGTTCGCCGTCTGCTCCGCTCAGCGCCTCGGCGGCCGGGCAGGGGCGCGACCCGCTGTGCTGGTAGCTGTTGTTTCGGCTGAAGCAGCGCTCGAGGCGCTGTGCGGCGTCGAGCAGTGCGGTCTGCGCATCGGCCCGATAGCTGCGCTGCAGGTAGCTCTGGTAGGAGGGGTAGGCGATCGCGGCGAGAATGCCAATGATCGCCACAACCATCATCATCTCGATCAGAGTGAACCCCTGAAGTCGTGTTTGCATCTGCCGTTACCTCAACTGCAGCCAGGATTGCCGACCGGACTGGAAGCCACCCTGCTCGGTGACCATTTCCACTTTTCCGGATGTACTGCCCATGTACTTGTACTCGCGGTCGCCGGCGGAAATGATGCTCGGCGGCCCCAGAATGCCATCTTCGAATGGAATGCCCGAGAGACTGCCGTCGTCGTTGCCGTCGCTGTTGTCGAAGTCGCCGTCGCCGTCGATATCGAACACCGAATAGGGCAGGCGCGCACCTGTCTGGGCGTTTATCTCCATCAACCAGCTTTTGCCACCAGCGACGCATGGATCCTGCGAGGGTATGGCGGTGACGAAGATGATCCGGTCGTAGCGAAGGCGTGCTTCATAGATTACCCGCTCGCCCTCGGTACTGGCGTTTGCAGCCTGGAGTGGCAGGTACCAGCCGGGATGCTGGCCGTTGCCCGTCCCCAGGATGAAGGTGCTGTCGTCCACTTGCCGGTAGGTCGAGCCGCCCTTGCTGACGTTGCGCATGGAGCGGGCGTGGAGATCGGAAGGGAGCAGGGGGGTGTAGTTGTTGTCCTTGTCGGTGCTGTCCAGTACCGCGTAGAAGGCCTGCAGGGTGCCATCGCTTTTATCGGACTCGCCCAGATAGCGGCCACTGCCGAAATAGACGAGCAGTCCGTCGTCGCTAGCGGTCGTGCCGAGGGTGGGCTTGGCCGTGATCGGTTGGCCGTTGTTCGTGCGGAACAGCGGAAGGGGACCGCCATTGTTGCCGTTGCGACGTAGCGGAATGCTCCAGTCGTCGGGATCCTCGCCGGACAGGTCGAATTTCCACAGGTTGCCCAACAGGTCGCCCGCATAGACGGCCTGGATGATGCGTTGCGCGTTCGGCAGAGCCGCCGGGGCGGAAAGACCGTTGTTGCTGCTGGCATCGCCTGCTTGCGTATCGAGTCGGCGAAGCAGGTTGCCGCTAGCGGCGTCGAGGACATAGAGCATCGCGCGCTGGTTGTCGCTGTTGTAGCCGTTACCGAACAGTACCCCCCAGTGGCCGTCGGCCAGTGGGCCGATCTGCGGGTTGCCGAAGGTCAGGCCGAGGTCCGCGTCGGTGTACTCCCAGAGCACGTCTCTGGCCGAGAAGTTGTCAGGATCGGTGACGTCAAGAGCGAATACGCTGCGTCCTCCGGCCCCCAGACTGCCGACGAGCAAGGTGCGCCATTGGCCATCGAGGTAGACGTCGGACAGGCTAAGCCCGCCGTCCACGTAGTAGCGGTGCGTTCCGCCACCATACGCTGGGAGGGTCAGCTGGTGGAGTTCCTCCGCGACGCCGCGTGGCACGAAGGCGAACAGTTCGCGCCCGGTTTCGGCGTTGAAGGCATGCAGCATGCCGTCGTTCGATCCGGCGAACAGCACCTGCGTACGGTTGGCCTTGCTCTGCAGAAAGCTCCTGTAGCTGCTCTGGCCATGCTCGTCGCTGCTGCTGTCGGGGTTGCGCGGACCGAGACGCTCGAAGCCATAGTCCTGCGCGCCCATGTAGAGCAGGTTGGCATTGATCACGTCGCCCAGCAGGGTGCTGCGTGCACGTAGGGTGGTGCCATCCTCGATGCTCTGGACGCCGCGCAGCCAGTCCAGGCGGCTGCGTGCCATGGTGCTGCTAGCGTCGGTGGCGAGCGCTGCCTGCACGGCACTGTCCAGATCGTTCCAGACAAAGCTGGTGCCGGTGTTGCGCTCGCGGCTCCAGGTGAAGATGTCGCGGTTGGCCGCCTGGGCGAATGTGCCGGCGCTACGGGTATCCCATACGGTATTGGTAAGAGAGCCGTCGCTGGCGACGCCGCGGGCGATCAGGCGCCCGGACCAGTCCCGCGGGTCGTACTCGACTTGATAGAAGCGAGTATCGCTGCCCACCGAACTCGAGTTGGCCGTGGTCGAGGCGGCAGAGCCGCTCTGATCGTTGATGGCGGACAGGGCCTTGTTGAGTGCGGTTTGCAGCTGGTCGGCGTCGTCGGCGGTGTAGTAGTGGCCGCGGCCATACTCGGCGGCGTCCTCGAGCATCTGCTGGCTGGTGGTGAAGCCGACCGTGTAGGTACGCAGGCGGCGCCGCTCGCGGGTGGTCTCGCTACTCAGCGAGGAGCCGAGGGTGCGGGCAATGTCGAGATCCCAAGCGAACAGGGCCATGTCGTCGACGTAGAGGTAGTCGCCGACTGTGGATATGTTGCTGCGTGGACCGTCGGAGAAACGCTGGCCGCGGGCGGGCGCCTTGTCGTCCCAGTTCGGCAGGGTGTTGCGCTGGCCGTAGTCGTCCGGACTGGTTCCCGAGAGCAGCAGCGCATCGGCGTCGTTGCCCGGGAAGCGGCTGTCGTACTGCGGCTCGCCGTCGGTGAGCATGATGGTGTAGTTGGGTTGGCAGCGGTACTGCAGCGGGCTCTGATAGGTGACGCCGCTGTGGTAGGCCGAGCTCATGCCGCGGTAGTAGCGGGTCACCTCGTAGAGCGCCTCGGCCACCGGGGTCGAGCCACTGGCCTCGAGGTCGTCGACGCCGGCGAGCAGTGCGCTGGTGCTGGCGCCGACCGGCTGGAGCAGGCGTGCACCATTGTACGAGCTGGCCTCCGTCAGGTTGCCGCGGCGGTCGGTGACCCGGGTGCCGTCCAGGCGAAACAGTCCGAAGCGCACGCCGCTGACGTTGTTGCGGATCAACTCCTTGGCAATCCGCTGAGTCGCTGCAATGCGGGTCTCCTGGGAGTTGGGCAGTTTTTCCGCCATGCTCCCCGAGGTGTCCATCAGCAGCACCACGTTGGGCGGGACGCTTGCGTTCTTGCTCAGGGGGATCTGCGAAATCGATACGGCGGCTTGGGCCGGAAGGCTGCCGAGCAGCATGCCGGCCAGTATCAGGGTCAGTCGGCTGGAAATGCCCATTAAACTCTCTCTCCCTCAGCGCAGATAGGTGCTTTGCAGGATGACCAGCGGGTCGGCGACGGCAGCATCGTCGACCCGCGGTGCGGCCATCACGGTGACCCGGTAGAGCGCCAATTCCTCTCGTGCGCCCAGTTCCAGGCCCTTGTCACGGGTCACTCCGGTGCCTTCAAGGTGCTCGATCAGGTAGCGCACGTCCATGCTGTCGTCGTTTTCGCCGGCTCGGCGGGTGAAGCCGCTATCGGAGAAGCGCACGCTGGAGCAGGTGGCATAGAAGCTGGCTGCGTTGGATGCCTGGTCGAAGCGGCAGTGGGTGCGATTAAAGCGATACTTGCCGGCCGTGTTGTCGAAGGCGGGCACCACTGCGCTGCTCAGGTAGCGTTCGGCATGGCGCATACCGGCCTCGGCGGCTTCGAAATAGGCGGCGCGCTCGCTCAGGCTGCCGGCCATCCGCTCCTGCAGACCGATCGAAGTCATCCCCGATACGCCGGCCAGGGTCAGGGCCAGCAGCAGGAACAGCGCGACCAGCAGGGCGGCGCCCCGTTGCTTGTTTGGCATGTGGTGATCCTCAATTCAGGCGGTTGCGCAGCGCCACGCTGAAGCAGAAGTTGGTACGCAGGCGGCCGTCGGTGAACTCGAGCAGGTCGGTGGGGCTGCCGCTAGCCATGGGGGACTCGCAGCTGTCGCCGTTGAAGGCCAGCCTGGCCTGCTCCGCCGAAGTCGATGCGCTGCGCAATACGCCGCGAATGCGCAGGGCGCTGACCCGCTGCCAGTCGCTGGTGTCGACGATTTCGTCGGCCCGCAGGAACCGATCATCATCGTCAAGGCGATACCACACCTGCAGGTTTTCCACGCCCGGGACCAGTTCCTCCCACTGGGAGCGGGCTGTGCAGGGCAGCTCGCAGCGCATCAGGGCCGGTTCGTCGTTGAGCTCGGAAAGGCCGACAAAGTACGTTACGGCGCCAACGCGGATCAGCTCGGCACCCGAGCCGAAACGCTCAACCTGCTTTTGCCAGACGCTGGCCGTGTTGCCGGTGCCGCCGGTGTTGGCCCGTGAGTGAACGACCTGGGTGCAGGAGGTAATACCGCTTCCGCAACCGTTGGTGGTGGTGATGTTGGTGCCGACGAACAGTACGGCCTGATCGCAGTCGGCGGCGATCAGCAGGTCTCCCTCGCAAAGGCCGCTGGGAGCGCTGCTGTTGGCGTTGCCGGTGCCGGAGCATTGCCGGGAACTGTCGGCGGCGACCACCCTCAAGTTGGCCGAGCTGGTTATGTCGTTGCCGAGGATGCGTAGACCGGGCTGCACGCTGCTCAGGGTGACGATATCGGGTAGCGGATATCCGTCCGGGGCATCGCCGGGTTGCCAGTTGTCGGTGCCGGACAAATCGTTGCCCAGGCTACTCGGCAGGTTGTCGCCATCGACACCGGTGACGCCTATTAGACGCGCGCCCGGATCGCTGCGGTCGGTCATGTTGGTGACACTGAAGCCCAGATCGACCCCGTCCGATGAGTTCGCGAACTGTTTGTTGCGTGTGCCGCAGCCCAGATAGCCGAGTTGGCGTAGGTCGTGGCTGAGCCACTCCTTGACCAAGCGGATACGTTCCTGTCGGCGCGCAATTTCTTCGTTGAGGCCCTGGTTGCGCAGGCTGGCGAGGAAGATCTGGGTGGCGCCAAGCATCAGGAACAGGCCGATGGCCAGCGCGATCATCAGCTCGACCAAAGACAGGCCGTGCTGCAGTTTCTGATTCGACCTCATAGCACTCCTACCTTGACGGTCAGTTGCAGCTGTTCGCGGGAGTTGTCTGCGGCGCTTCGTTCGTCGAGGAAGCGTCTCCCTCCCCAACTGACTTGCAGTGTGCAGACTCCGGCGTTGCACTCGGCGCTGCCCTGCCCTCCGGGTAGGTCCTGGCTCACCTGTTGCTGCCAGAGGGTGCGTTCGGCAGTGAATTCGCTGTCCAGTTGAGGGCGGGCACGGCAGCGCTCTGCCATGTCGTACAGCAGCACATTCGCCTGGCTGCGCAGATAGGCATCCTGATTGAACTGCAGGGCGCGAACCTGCATGGCAGCCATGCCGATGAGTCCGATGGAGAGGATCAGTAGGGTGATCAGGGCTTCGATCAGGGTGACGCCATGTTGGCTACGGTAGGGGGTGGGGGCGATCATCAGCTGCATGTGTTTCTCACCTTTTCCGGCACGTTTCCGCGCTGGGGGGTGAACACCAGATTCATTCCAGAGCGGCTGAGGTAGACAAAGCGCTGATAGCCGGCGGCGTCGCTGTGGTTGAGTTGTATGCACGCCTGGGCGACGTTGAGGGTGCCGAGAGGGGGGGTGAATTGCAGTGCGGCGAAGTTTTTCAACTGGACTGCGACGCTGCGCTGCTGCCATTCGCGGAGCACTTCGTTGGTGCTGGCGTCAAGCATGCGAAAGCCGCTGTCAGCCGCGACTATTCGGATGGGGTGGGCGCGGCGAATGGCCTCGCTGCGAGCATGAGCGGCGAGACTCAGCCATTCGACGCTGGCCGACTGCAGGCGCTGGCGGCGGATCAGGTCGGTGAAGGGCGGGACGGCGAGCGAGAGCAGGATGGCCAATACCCCAAGGGTGACCATGAGCTCGATCAGGGTGAACCCCCTGACGGGCGAATTCATTCGCGGCACTACGCAACTACTCCCTGGTTTCTTGAGGCAAATCCGGACACTTGGCTGCCTGGGTGCTCATTCGTCAGGAGATGGACGGTAGCGAACTCCTGATGAGCGGTCGTTCTGCGGGGGCATGCTACTCCACTCTGGCGAGTGTGTTTAGTTTAAGGGCGCTATTTAGTGTGAGTCAGTACCGTTTTTGCTGCTGATGGTATCGGCTTCGCGACCCAGGTCACAGCAGGATGGTTGCGACGAGCGGTCGAGATACTGGTGTGATCGGTATTTTTTCGGACATTAGTGGTCATTTTCGGTTTGGCGCAGATCGTATCGCCATAACGTGGGCGCGGCGGAACCGTCCTGGAGGGCACGAGTCGGCGTTCTAATTGCCAGCGCTTGCAGAAGAGCGCGACCGGACTGCCACAGCCCGGCCGTGTCTGAAATGCGTCGTGCGTCCGTGACCGCCAGTTTTCCGCCTTCGTTCAGTCGCTGTCTGCCTCCAGGCGGGCGAGTCGGGCCTCCAGTTCGGCGAGGCGTGTCTCCAGCGCGGCGATGCGCTCTTCATGGGCGCTCGGTGCGTCAACAGGGCTGCCGGGCTCCAAGGCGCGGGCGGCGAGCAGGCTTTGCAGTTCGCTCGGGTCGCCCAGTTGGTGCGCATAGCGCTCCTCGCGTTGGCCGCTCTGGCGCGGCAGCTGGCAGGCCAGCTCGCGAGCCATCAGGCGTTCGAGGTGGTGGCGGACTTCTTCCTGGTCGTCGAAGGCGTGCAGCCGGGTGCTGCGGGCGAGCAGCTCGCCGAGGGTCTGTGGGCCGCGCAGCATGAGCAGGGCGAGCAGGATCAGTTGGGCGTGCACCAGCTCCAGCTGCTTGTCGCCGCGCTGCTCCCAGCGGTCGGCGCGGCTGCCCATCACCAGCTTGGCCAGGCCACGTTGCTCCAGGCTGCGCAGCGCCTGGCCGATCTCGCCGGGGTTGAGGTTCATCAGCGGTTCGCGGCTGGTCTTCTGGTTGCAGGCCAGCTGCAGGGCGTTGAGGGTCAGCGGGTAACTTTCCGGCGTGGTGGCCTGCTTCTCGATCAGGCAGCCGAGGGCGCGGATCTCGACGGCGGACAAGGGGGCGTCGGCGAAGGGCGAGGGGGTGGGAGAGGATTCGCTCATGGGGGTAGGGCTCTGCAAAGAGGAGGTCCCTAGTGTCTCCGGGTGGAGAGGGCTTTTCCAGCGGATCGGTCAGGCGCGGCCGCCAGAGCCGCCTGGCCCTGTCGCCCCGGCGATGATGTCGGTGCTGGCCGGAAATGCAAACGGGCGCCCTGGGGCGCCCGTTGCTGGTCTGCTGAGCGGGGCTCAGCAGTTACCCTTCTTGGCCTGGCCCGGAGGGCAGAAGCCGCGGCCGTGGCTATGGTGCCCGTCGTCGTCGCGGCGATAGCTGGTGCGGCGTCCGTCGCGGTAGCCGTCGCGGTAGCTGTCGCCGCGACGATCATCCTGGCTGGCGTCGCCCATGTTGTTGCCCAGCGCACCGCCGGCGCCGCCTCCCACGGCTGCGCCGATCAGTCCGCCGGTGGTGCCGCCGACGGCATTGCCAACCGCGTTGCCGCCAGCGGCGCCGAGGCCGCC
>LNAP01001532.1_pt1 | contig 26001 bp, 26 predicted proteins | sample 602601 | NCBI WGS metagenome assembly LNAP01 (sample SAMN02440304, study PRJNA202911) | soil metagenome | biome: Subtropical and temperate rainforests or woodlands; isolation source: soil samples (1 kg each in a 20% v/v slurry with milli Q water) were... ...
CATCAAAGCCAATGTTGCCCGGCTCCGCCAGCATGCGCGCAACGACCACGCCGGCGTCCACCGCCGAGTTTTCCGCAATGCGCCGCGCCGGTGCTTCCAATGCCCGGCGCAGTATCTGCAGGCCGGTGCGGACATCGCCCTCCTGCCGGGCTTCCTCGGCGGCGATCAGCGGCACCGCTTTAAGCAGCGCGAGGCCGCGGCCCGGCTGGAGGCCGAGCGCCACCTGTTCAGCCGCAGCGTGGGGCCGGTGACCGCACTGCGCAGCCCCAACCTGGCGCGCCTGCGCGATCGCCAGCCACCGCCACTGCCCGTGCAGCACTGGATGGACGAAGAGCGCGTGCTGCTCGAATCCATCAGCGACGATTTCGATGTGAGCACCCTGCTCGACACCGACGACCAGCTCAGCTTTCGCAGCCCCGGCATCGGCGTGGAAGTGACGCGCCGCCTGCGCGCCGGGCACTGGAGCATTCAGCGCCAGCTCGATCTGCACGGCCTGCGCGTGGACGAGGCCCGCGAGGCGCTGGGCCAGTTCATCCGCCACGCGCACAAGACCGGCCTGCGCTGCGTGCGCGTGGTGCATGGCAAAGGCCTGGGCTCGCCGGGCAAAAGCCCCGTGCTCAAAAGCCGCGTGCAGCGCTGGCTGGTGCAAAAAAACGAAGTGCTGGCCTTTGTGCAGGCGCGGCCCATGGATGGTGGCGCGGGGGCCTTGGTGGTGCTGCTCAAGCCCGTACACAACAGAAATACATAGAAAATATGCCTCTAGCGCTTACTGGATAAGCGCTAACAGCTATACAATTAATAGCAAATACCAGCCATAATCAGTCACGCATCGGTTGACATCACCCTGGCCAGGCGCCAGCCCAGGGCCAGCACGCATATCGTTGGTGCCCCAAGCCATTCGTCACCTATGCTGTGCACACCCGTCATCTTCCAAAGCCCCCCACATTTCGCACCATGAGCACCCCAGAAACCTCCGTCGTTTACGGCACCGAAGATCTGCTGATCAGCCTGTGCAACTCGGTCACCCGCGTGCTGAACGTGGCCACTCAGGGCCAGATCCACTATTCCGGCATGGTGCAGCGCATCAGCAAGACCTGCCTCAAACCCGACATTGGCTGCTTTGTGCTGTTCGACGGCGGCTTCTCGGGCCTGGTGATCATCAACTTCTCGGCACCAGCCGCCATGGAGCTGTACCAGAGCTATCTGCTCAACATGGGCATGTCGAAAGACGACCTGGTCACGTCCTACACCTCGGACGAGGTGAGCAACGTGATGGGTGAACTCATGAACCAGGTGGTGGGCGACTTCACCGGCAAGGTGCGGCGCGAGCTGCAAACCCACATCACCCAGAACCAGCCCAAGATGCTGGTGCTGAACAAGCAGGTGATGCTGAGCGTGGACGCCAACCTGGACAAGCCCGAGGCCCGGCGCGTGACCTTTTACACCGGCAACAACAACATCTTCTATCTGGAGCTGGCCATCGACCGCACCGAATTCATCAAGCTGTATGACTTCGAGCCGCAGGAAACCCCCGATCCCGACGCACTGATGGCGCAGACCCGCGCAGACGCAGATGCAGCAGTGCCCCGGCCCCCCACGCCCTCCAGCGACACCGACGAACTGCTCAAGTCACTGGGCATGTGAGGCAACAGGGCCCGACGCACATGGGCTGCCTTTGTCCGTGCCAAAGGCAGGCAACAAAAATCAGTGCAGGCGGGCAGCTAGAATACGCGGCTTCCAACCCGGAGACTTGGGTGAGTGGTTTAAACCAGCAGTCTTGAAAACTGCCGACGGGCAACCGTCCGTGAGTTCGAATCTCCAATTTTGATAAGTTGTTGATTTTCAAGGGAAATACTGGCATTTTACCAGTTAGCAATCAACAAATAAATATCAAACCAACTATCAAAAGCCGTGATGCTAGATGCGCCACGGCTTTTGTTTTTCTGGTGTGTCACAGGCCCTCTTCCTCGCAAACCGCAGCCGCCGTTCCTGTGCGGGGCGGCAAAGTCACACGGCGCTAGCTCCGCACAGTCGCCCCGTGCTACGGTGAAAACGTCGGCGCTCCAGCTCACCGCGCAGCGCACGGCATCCACTCGCACAGCAGCCGTGGTCATCGGCCGGGCTAATTTCCCATCCCCTCGCTGAACGCAAAGTCTCTGATCGGCCCCAGCCGCAGAGGCTGGCGCTGCTGTGCGCTTTTCATTTCTGCACAGGAGTACACGATATGGCAACGACCACCAACTCACCCACTTTCCAGCCTGCGTTCAAGCGGGTCGCCCAGCAAGACCGCCACGATGACACATTCGCTGCCATCGCCACCCTGACCGGCAAAACGCTGGACTCGATCCTGCGTCAAGCAGAAACCATGGGGTTGCCCAAGGCCGGCCCGTACTACCCTTGGATTGACGGCGACATGATCGCCAAGCTACTGGCCGCACATGGGCTCGTCGCCACAGTCTGGAAGGAATGTGGCAAGGGCTACGCCGATTTGCCGGAAGTTGCCTTGGTCATGGTGTCTTACGATGCAGATTGGGAAGTGGGGCGCTGTGCCGTTTATCACCGCAACACCGCCAGCGACGGCAAGACTGCGCAGCCTTACGTCGTAGACCCGTACCCTCATGCCGATAGCCGCTTGCACCTGCGTGTCGGAACAGCAGACTTGGCTACGTTGCCTCCCGCGTGGTACATCGGCGTGACGCAGATGCAAAAGCAGGCAACGAAGTAAACCCATGCGCGGGCCATACCTGTTTCCCATGCTGCAAGGTCAGACGGTTAAGGCGCTACGCATCTGCGACCCTGCATCGAACGACCTGCTGATTCGGAAGCAGCCGGGGCACGCGCACTTCGGTGCCGTTGCCTTGGAGTGCGAACGCCATGCTTTGCTGTGCTATTGCCCCATGCGCTACTTGCTTTATCCCCATGGCAGCCTCTTCGGGTGCTTTGGAGGCACGCATGCGGCATTGCACTTCCGGGCCAGCGTGTGCGAAGTCTGCGACCTGGAGGATTGGCTGCCCATCACCGCAGGCGCGCACTGGTCACATCGCTTCGACCGGGAACTACCCATGCGGGGGGATGTGCTGATGGAGTCGCCGCAGTTAGTCCGGGACAGTCAGGCTACTGACTGGCAGTTGGAACTGCGCCTTTCAACAGGCCGAAGTTTCCGCCTGTTGCAGAACAAAGAGTACAACCGCCTCCAACTTGCTCCGGTCGAAGTCGGTCGTTGATCTAACGCCTGCCTTTGCGGGCAGGTAGTTCCTGCATCAAGTCGGCAGCCGTAACTTCCAGGCCGTAAGCCAGCCGCCAGATGTTGTACAAGCTCAGGTTGCGCTCGCCACGTTCCACGGCACCCACATAGTTGGCATGCAGGTCGGCCCGTTCGGCCAGCATTTCCAGCGTCAACTGCTTGGCCACGCGGAAGTCCCGCAGCCGGGAACCAAACGCTGCTTGCACCCGGTCGCGCTCTTGCGCGAAGCGTGCTTCGAGCGGCTGCGGTTTGTTGACAAGTACCCGGGTCATGCCGGGAAGTTTTGCCAATCACACTCTATCAGTCCACAAACTATCAGTTTGTTTCTGGCAAACTCGCGCCATCAACCAAACGGATAGTGTTTATTTCAGAAGGAAGTTCAAGTGTCCAAACGATCAGAGAGAGAAGCCCGCGAAAACGCAGACTTGGTGGCGCTGCTGGCACCGGCATTGGCGGCGACGGCCTTGTTGTCGTATTTCCAGTACCGCGCCTTGAAGAAGCAGTTTCTGACTGGCGCACAGGTCAAGCGCATTGACGACCTTGAGGCTCACACACCCATCTTGGCGATCTCGACACTCGGCATCGTGTTTGCGTTGTGGGGCCTCTATGCATTCGCCGCTTGGGCATTACGAGGGCACGCGGCATTCATCCCAGTCGCGGCGTTGGCGGTTTACGCCGTCTGGCTGCTCATCAAGCGGCTACTGACTGCGCAGGCCGCTTGCCTGCTGGGCGTGGTGGTGGATCAGCAAGCTGGAGCTATCACCTTCCCGACCTTCTTTCCAGCACTCAGGACTGTGCCACTCGCTGAGATTGCCCAACTAACCCGCGAGGATGGCAACAAGCTGCACATCGCCGGGGAGTTCGGCTCCTACTCGTTGCGGTTCAGCGATAAACGCCGCCGCGATGAATGCATCTACCTGTTGAAGTCACGCACCGGGGCCAAGATGCTGGCAGAGGTTGAGTGACCCTGTAACGCTGAAACGAAAGGGAGGAACACACGTGCTCAGCAGAATCCTCGTTCTACTGGCTCTCTCGCTTGCTGCCTGTGCCGCCCAAGCGGAAGGATCACTGTTCAAGGTGCACACCCGCGATGGTGTCGTGACCACGCTGTTCTGGGAGACCGCACCCGACGCGAAAGCCACCGTGTTTTTGTTCCCTGGCGGCGGCGGGGGTTTCGGCAAGGTCGAAGACGGCAAGCCGACCAGCAATAACTTCCTGGTGCGATCTGCTCTGTACTTCACCGCCAACGGGTTCAACGTGGCGATTTTTGGCAGGCCGAGTGATTCAGAAGACCTGGACTATGCCGACCGTATCAGTGACACCCACATGGCTGACGTCCGCAAAGTGCTGGACTTCGTGAAGACCCAAAGCGCCGCACCCGTCTGGATTGTCGGCACCAGCCGGGGCACGATCTCTGCCACTGCGACCGCCGTCCATGCGCTAGGCGACATTGCCGGGCTGGTGCTGACCTCCAGCGTGGTCAACTACAAGAAGCCCGGCGCGGTGCCGAAGCAGGACTTGGCGGCGATCAAGGTTCCGGTGTTGATGCTGCATCACAGCAAGGATGCTTGCATTCACTGCCGACCGGACGAAGTGCCCGGTGCTTTCAAGGGCTTTCGCAATGCGCCTGTCAAGAAGTTGATTTTTGTTGATGGCGGGGCAAACCCCACTGGCGACGCGTGTGCTGGACTGCATCACCACGGTTTCATTGGCATGGAAAGGGAGGCCGTGGACACCATTGCGGGTTGGATCAAGTTACCGACGGACTGAGCCAAGCTCAGGACAATTTTCCGATCCGACAGCATAGTTGACGTGTCTATCCATAGACATCGCAGCTTCTAGCGAATTGTGCTTTCCCTTGTGGCCGCTCCACAAGGGCATCGCAGTCACGATCCCATGGGACGTTCTTCACTATTGGGCCAGTAAGGCTCATTGGCCAAGTCGGCCAGCCTCAATTGTGAGGCAAAATGCTGTTACTTGAACAGCGAAGATAGAGTAAGACATGAACAACCTAGCCGACGTAAAGCACATCAACCTTGAAGGAGCAAGTGCGGCTTGGGGAACGATGGCTGACAAGTGGCCGCTGATTCAAAAAAAAGCATTCATGAAAGGGGATCGTTTTGCTCTATTCAAGGGTGACGCTACGACGGCGCTACGCAAGATCCCTGATGGTTCTGTCAGCACTTGTTTAACCTCTCCGCCGTACTGGTCAGTGCGCGACTATGAAGCCCCGGACCAAATTGGACTGGAAGATTCGGTCGAGGAGTACGTGGCGCGCATCGTCACAGTCTTTCGTGAAGTAAGGCGGACACTGGCGAATGATGGGACGGCTTGGCTCAACATCGGGGATTGTTATATCAATGGTGCGAAAGCAAACGATCCATCTTGGAAACGAAATAAACAACTTGCCCTTGTGCCGTTTCGGGTAGCAATTGCACTTGAAAACGACGGCTGGTGGGTTCGCAACAGTGTTGTCTGGCACAAACCGAACGCCATGCCATCTAGTGCTTCGGATCGGTTCACAAATGCTTGGGAACCTGTCTTCCTGCTCACGAAGAGTGAGCGGTACTTCTTTAACCTGGATGCAGTTCGTGTGCCGCACAAAACGGAAGACCACATCGAGCGTCGCAGAGCCATGGAAGGTATCGCCAACGGTAAAGCCAAAGGGCAAGATGAACTCAGGCGCTGGTTGAATTCGCCCAGACACCGGGCGACTATCGACGGACTCAAAGAAGTGCGCAGACGACCGAACGCTCCGCAGGCTACGGAACTGGCTGCTTACCTGCGAGCTGCGGCAGAACGCAAGGGTGTGTCCATTAAGCATGTGGCTGAGGTCTTGCAGCAACCCTTCGAGCGGGTGCGTCACTATTTTCGCGCCGATGAAATAGGCGCCCGCCGACCGCCGGAGGAGACATGGGGCACGCTCAAGGAGTTGCTGAATCTTGATGATCGGTACGACGAGGCCATGGCTGTGGAGATCGGGGACAACATCTTCCGCAACCATCCGAACGGACGCAACCCCGGTGACGTTCAATCGTTCTCGCTTACAGGTGGAACCAGCGATGCCAAGGGTCACTTTGCCATCATGCCACCGGCACTTGCAAACTGGTGCCTGCGTGCCAGTCTGCCTCCTGGTGGGGTCTGCCTTGACCCATTCTTCGGAATCGGCACGACGGGTAGCGCGGCGCTGGCATTAGGTGGGCGCGCAGTGGGCGTTGATGTCCGCGAAGACTATCTCCGCTTCGCTGCCGAGCGTTTCTCTGCGCCGATCAACGCCCGAGGTAAGCGAAAGGCGTGAGGATTCCATCCGGACCGGGACCATCGCGCCACAGTGGCTGCGAGTAGGGATTGCCAGCAAATTCCAGTTGCTGCAAGCGCCAGGGTGCCATCGCCTTCAAGCGTGTGAAGTACACGCGGATGCGCGGCTCCTCCTCCCGAGCTGAAGAGTGCTTACCCTGACCAAAGAAGGTCGTGTGTTCGTCTGGGTTGTAGCGAGGCTTGAAACGAGCGTGAGGAATCGCAAGCGCGTAAATCGATTTCAACTCACGGTAAGGTGGAGTTGTGTCGGATACATCTTTGTAGTAGAAATGAACGAACAGCGATGATGTCACCGCCAGCAGCGGCCCGCCCATGGTTCCAGGCAACTCGATGTGCGGTGGAACACCAGCATTCATTGTGACATGCACATCTTTGGACACGAAGTCAGCGTCCATCGGGAGTTGCGACTGTTGCAGTGTCTCTCGGTTGTTTTCTGTGGATGCCTTCGCATCGACTAAAAATGCCTGCGGCAGAAGCCCATAGGGTGTCGGCAACCAACGAATTCGCTTGTAGTCGATGAAGCCTGCGTATCGTCGATTGATCGGGTAAGTCTCGGCTACTTCCAGCGCGTATTGCACCAAGTCCTCGGCAAGCACAATGACTTCAGTTTTGCTCGGAGCTTTAGTGTTGTCGAAAATTTGCTTGGCTTCACGCGAGTACTCCTGCAGCGCCTGGATCACGGTCCGCAGGGTCTGTTTCTCAACGGCTTCATGTTCGTCGTCTGTGAGTTGGCGGTAGTCTTGGTGCATCAGGCAACATGTTAACGCTTCCAAGCCCACAATTTGCCGGCCAACCTAGGCAATCGGATTGAATCCATCGAATGCGAGGCGATGCAGGTAAGACTTGAGACTACCGACTACCGAAGATCATCAGACCTTAAGCAGAAACCTTAGGAGAAACAGAAATCCGGGACAATTGCCGCACCGTGTGAGTGATGTGATTGTTTTGGTCAATCGTCACCCAGTCTTCAAGGCGTTTGAAAGCATGGCCGCCTTGTGCGGCAGAGACAATGTTTTCACCTCCCCAGCAATCTCGACCCCTAAACTGTTGGTTCTTGCAGAGCACTGCTGACAAGCTCCGATGCTGGGCAGTATCACTGACCCAGCGGGTGCCTTTGACAATCAACCACTCTTTGTCGGCGGTGTAACGGATTTTCGCCGCAGGTTTAATCGTCTTTGGATCGAAATCAAAGTACCCCGGATGGATGACGCCATAGTCCGCATAGTCAATATCGGGATGGATCTTTGCCAGCAGCTCCCACAACAAGAAGTCTCGCCGTGCAACTGATTTCAGCACCCCTTTCTTGACTTTCCCCATATCACTCATGAAAGCAGACGCTGCAAAAATAATCCTCGAAGGATTAAGTTTCCGAACTTCCGCAAGTGCACGCGTGAACCGCATTTGGACGATATCGGAATCTATGTGTTCAATAGACCTGAAGTCCATAAAGACATGCAGAGGCAGATCAGATGCACCGATCTCCGAAACCAACCGAGTGACACGTTCAACCAGCATACTTGTCAATTGGATGTCTTCACTGCCAAGTCGGATTGCAACGGCATCGACGCCAGCTCCCACGACCCGTCGAACAGCCAGCTTGTATGCCAGGTCCCGCTCAATACCTACAACAGGGATGGCATCAATGCGATCAAAAGCAATCTTGTCGTGCACAATGTTGACGGGATGCATACCGTCAAAACCGCGTGCGGATGGATCTACATCGTAAAGGTCTACATAGCAATGCCCACGTCCGTTCCATGCCGCAGCGATATTGATCGCCTGTTTCTCCAGAAAGGCATGAACATCGCTACCATTGGATAAGCCAGACTTTAATGCCAGCACATCAAAAAACGGAATGATGTTTGACTTGGTTTGCCGATCAAGGCGCATCAGAGCTTTTGCTTCGCCTTGTTTGGACTTCAGCATCGGGGTATAGATAGGATCAGTCATTCTTCATCTTCCAAAGGCGAAATGTTGAAAACGTCTTTAATATTTTGCCCCCCGCCGAACTCTTTCAAAATCTTGTAGTTATTGGTTTCGCGTTGAATTCTTCCTGCGACGATTGAAGGATGAATCAGCAGTGAGTCGGCCAGCTTAACGACAGCCTCACTTCTTTTTGTTTTAAGTGCTTCACTCGCTTGCCAAATGTGGCGAGGAATAAACGCCTCTGCAGCAAGGAAATTCGCCTCTGCCTCACGCTCATCTTCATTATCGAGATCATCTTCATCAACAAAAGTTGAACTCTGACGACTCAAATGACGTTGAACATGGATCAATTCATGCATGAGCGTGAACCAGAAATAGTCCACTCTGCTGTAGCGCAGAGTCAAGCCAATCACGGGGGTTCCGTCTTGATCCAACATTGCTGCACCATCCAGCTTGGTTTTTGGCAAGTGGGGTTCGATTACAAGGATCACGCCTTTCATAGCCAAGAACTCGGCAGCAATTTTCGGTCCGTCAACGGAACGACTCAGCTTGGCAAGCTGCTTCAAGAACTCATCTGTAATTGAGCCCGGCACATAGCGCACCTCTGGCTTTTTCAAATCGCGTGCCCGAATCAAAACACGAGCAACCCAAGCATAGATTGCATACTGATTTTCTTCCTTGGTGACACCAGTAAGTGTCTTGCGCAACAGAACTGGTGCACTTTGAGCGGAGGTGCGTGCAAAGAATGAACGAATAAGCTGCTCGCCACTTTTCCCCTCTGCCAAGTCAACGTCGAACCAACCCCGCTTTTGCATTTCTTTGACGGGAAATTTCTTCCAATCAACATCGGTGCTGTCAAAGTTATCTTGTTTTGGATGACCGATCAGAATCTCTGCAGGAATCCGCAATTGCTCATGGATTGTCCTTATCATCTCGATTGTTAATCCACGCTTGCGCGCCAAAACCTCAGAAGCACGACTAGGACTGCCAACTATCTTGGCAAAGTCTTTTTGTTTCATTCCGAGCTCGGCAAGACGATAAACAATAGCCTCAATGGGATCGGGTGCTTCAAATTTGAATCGGGCCTCTTCAAATTTTTCGAGCAGAACGGAAATAACGGCCAGTCGCTCAGCATCGCGGCTGCCTGGCACAGGATCGGACAGAGCTAACTCTTTTGCCTGCTCAAGGAGCGCGGCATATTGAAGCTCATCTCGAATAATGCGAAGTTCCATGCTATGACCTCTGGAACTGGGTTGCTTCAAATTCGTTTACTGCAAGCACAATTAAAATTCCAGTGTTAAATGCGATTTGGGTTGTTATGACGCAGTTGATCCCCGCAGGAAAGAAGCGAGCCAGCTTCGGTGTCAAAAACTTGACCGAAGGGAAACAAGAGGCCACCGCGTCTTGATCGCTCCATGTAGCCTTCTGGCTGATCGCTTGCCACATGGACAGCGCCGTTCTGGCAGCGGGAAACTGCCTACTGTGTAGGGTGATGTGGTCGCGGCCAATCAAGATCATGGGGGCAGTTTAGCACACAAAATTCCCAAAACGGGAACGACAATCCCAAAAAGGGATTCCAGAGCATTGCTTCGTGGTCGAGCCCAACCTTTTCCCTGCGCAAAGTTTTACCAGGCTGGACGGCTATCGCTGTCAGTGGCTACAGTGACCATGCGGCACCGCCAGCCATGCTGGCAGCGGTAGGCCGTGCCGCGTGAGTCGCGGGCACATTCAATCCATCCAAACCAAAGGGCTGCGGCATACGTCGTGGCCCTTTGTCGTTTCTGGCGTCGCGCTCATGCGGCTGAACCTCTACCCAAGGACATCAGCCATGCGCAAATCTCGCCACCCTTCCCACCCCATTGCGGGCATTGAACCTCATTCCCTTCGCGCCGATCAGATCGACTTGGGGCCTCCGGCCTTGTTCTCACTGGGCCATGTCGTTGCCACACCTACCGCGCTCGCGTTGATTCAGGAACACGGTGCATCTGTGCCGGAGTTGCTGCACCGCCATCTAATAGGCGACTGGCAGGAAATGTGCAAGCCAGACCGTGACGCCAATTGGACTGCCGTTCTCGAAGGTGAAACCCGCGTCTTTTCTTCGTTCGACATTACCCCGAAAGGTCATGCAGGCAAACCCATCAAGATTTGGGTCATCACCGAATGGGATAGGTCAGTCACGACCGTCTTGCGCCCGGAGGATTATTGAATGGGCGCGAATGTCTCCACCATGCGGCCAGCGCGTGACCTGCTGCACCAACTCCCCATGCTGCCGACCCGGCCAGACCTCAGCGTCGATTACGAAGCCGCAGATGCGGCGCAGTTGCTGGCGCTGGCCGAGAACAGCGAAACAGTCATGAATACGTTTCAGCATGGCTTGTCGGCCTTGGGCGTGATTCTTGCGCACGCATCCCCCGAAGTGGGCAGCGAGATTGGCAGCGACACCATCGAAGCTCTCGGGTGGTTCATGGCCGAAACGGCAGACATTGCGGCTGCCTTGCTGGTACTGACGCGCTCTTGCAGGCACTACACCGCCGACTACGCCCCGGCCAAAGTCGAACCGGCCTCCCACGCCAAGTTCTGATGGTTGCCGATGCTTTCGCGGCCACGTCAACAAGTGGTCACTTTCTGACACCCCATCGGGGGCTGTTGAAAACATAGCGCCCGACCATTTCCAACATATTCCAATATGCCAACACCACTTTCCGACACCGCTGCCGGTGGCTTGCAGCGCGTTTTCGCCTATGCGCGGGTTTCAACCGTCGAACAACTCACCGAAAACCAGCGCGAGCAGATAGCACGGGCGGGCTACGACATTGCCCCGAAGCGATTCATTGAAGAACAGATTTCCGGCTCGGTGCCAGCAGCGCAGCGCCCCGGATTTCAGCGGCTGCTGGAGCGCATGGATGAGGGAGATACCTTGGTCGTGACCAAGCTCGACCGCATTGGCAGGGATTCCATCGACGTGCAGCAGACCGTCGAACGGTTCCAAAGCGAGGGTATCCGGCTCGTGGTCTTGCAGCTTGGCAACCTCGACCTGACTTCATCCGCTGGAGCGTTGATGGTCAAGATGCTGGCGGCGGTTGCCGACTTTGAGCGGGACTTGATTATTGAACGCACCCAAGCCGGTCAGGCCCGAGCCCGTGCGGCTGGAACGCACATGGGGCGACCATCCAAGACCACTCCCGACCAGCAGTATGCAATTCGGGAAGCCCTCGCGGCAGGGGCGACGGTCAGCAGCATGGCGGCGAGCTACCAAGTGAGCAGGGCCACCATCATTGCCATCCGTGGTGCTATTGGTTGATCTCGAACGACTGAGTCCGAGGATACTCACGCCCTATTCAGATCCGCATCGTTGGAGGGAGGCGACTTTAACGCTTCGGAAACCAAACTAATCCGGATGAACTGAGCTTTATTTCCACCGCCTGCCACCATCACCCCAGCCAACGCATAGTTGCTCGTTTCATCTTTACGCCAATGGACGATAACTGGGGACCCGCTGAAGCCGTTTAAGTCGTCTGGCCAAGTTACGTCGTTCAGCATGTACCTGTCAGGCCCAGTTCCTTTGCCCAGAAAGCCTGAAAATTTTGCACCCTGAGCGGCAATTTTTATGGGCATGCCATTCGGATATTCGATACAAGATGCTGTGCCTGTATGAGGGAATCCGACCACGGAAAATCGGATTCCTTTACCATTCTCGAAGTCTGCTTTCACTTTTGGATGCTCGACGAACTTATCAAGCCAGTCTCCGCTAGGCGGGAGCATGATTGCACGCTTCAGAAGACTTTCATAAAGATGCCTTGCCGTTGATCGAGAAATGGTCAGGACGAGTAGATCGACAAATTTCCCTGCAATATCGTCGGACTCATGTCGCAGTGAGAGCGTCTGATCGAATTGCACATAATCTCGCGTGGTTTTTGTAACCCCATTCAGATCGTAGGGAATGTGCAGATTGGCTGCCAGCACAGAAATGTCAGCATCGTGATCTTTTGTGAGGCAGTGGCGAGCGGTAATGTAGAACACCTCGCCACCGCGCTTTGCAAAAAATCCTGTTCCGGAAAAGCCTGGATATTCCTCTGCTCCTTCAGCGGTCATCAGATTTGGTGACGCGCAAGTTGCGGGATCATTCGTGTGAACAAAGGAAATAGTCGGGTCTGGCCGCAGCGGCTTGGAATTGGCATCAAGCTGAAGCTTGGCTCGGCCTGATTTGGCCGTGATACAGGGATAGTCTCCAAGGAGTTTTCGTCGTTTCGCTTCGCCCATGTTGGTATATCTAATCCTGGCAGCTGCTGATACAGAGTGGAATTCTAAAAGTCCCGCCGGAGAATGTCGCGACTTGACCTACCAATACACCATGGAGGTCACCAGCATTAGGACCCGCACCAGAAGGTGTGCGGCATCCCGAATGTGATCTTGCGGGGTGTGTCCGTCGAACCAGCGTTTTGGGCACATATCGTCAGTGGCCCGCATCACCACCGCTCCTCTTCGATGGCAGGGGCCTGATCGGTTGGCGCTGTCTCACCATCGGTCTCAAGCGGCTCGGGCCCAGTCTTGGGTTTGATGCGAATCTCCCCACTGGACAGCAAAACCACATCGACCCAATCCCCGCACTTGATCCGGGCGGTTCGAGTGACGTAGGTCCCAAGCCTGATGCTCAGGCTATTCCCGTGTTTGCAGACTTTGACCAGCATGCCCGACTCCATTCGATGTTGAAACAATGTCGAAATTGCCATGCCGGCCCAACCCGCTGGTATGGCTGAGCGGTACAAGCATGGCGACACCGTTACGGAACCGGCTAATCCTCCCCCAACGATGCCGCGAGTTGCTCCGCCAGCTTTTTGCGATGCTTTTCCATGTCCACCGTATGAAACAGATTCGGGTTGTCGCGAATCAGCGTGGGTACAGGAATGAACTTCTTGGGTGCCATTACATCCACCAGTGAAAGTGCCTCGTTGACCGTATCGGGTGGCGGCGCGGCAATGTCAATCTGATGCTTCTGCCAGATGTAGCGCGCCTGCTCTTTCAACACCCGTTCGCTCGCCACCATGTCCAGCAATTCCATGCCGTTCTGCCAGTGAGCTACTGTGCTGCGGTAAGGCAACGGAATTGCGCGCAGCTCCTCCGTTTGCAGGCGACGAAAAACCTGACCGTGGCAAACGTTCTTGTTCAGCAAATCCAGCACCATCTGCGCCAACACCTCTTTCGTGAAGGTGGCAGGCTCAAGCGGTTTTCCCAGCTTTTTCGCCACCTGCAAGAGCTTCTTCACGCGAAAGACGGCCTCCAACCGGACGGTGTTTTCGTTCAACTCCAACAGCAGTTCTACGCCTTCCACGTCGGGAAGACCTCCCTTCCGCGCCCGCTTCAACTCTGCCGTTTTGTCATAAATTTTCGAGCCCTCAACTTGTGAGTTCTGGTCAAAGTACACGGACTCGTTGACAAAAAGGCTGGAATTGATTCCTGCACGAATCCCTGCCAGTGCCAAGGCGTTGATGAGCGTGGCCTTGGTCATGCCATCAGGCACTGTCAGCAGCAGAACCACGTCAATGCGCGTGACTTTGACCAGACGGCCGTGAACCAGCTCGTAACCTACCTGAACCGGCAATTTCAGATTCAACTTCTGGTGCACATCACGGCACATCTCGTAGGCCAGCATGGTCACATCGCCGCTGGACACCACGTTCTGCCCCTGCTTGTTGATGGCGTTGCTACCTTCGATGTGCAGGCACTTGGTCTTCTTGACGTGGCGAACACGCAGGGACTGCTTACCGGTGGGCGCCTTCAGAGAGCCTTTGCGCCAGTCGGAATCGTCCTTCAATGTACCGTCGTCATCGAACTGGCCGTAGGCGCGCTTCAACTCGGTGGCGTCCACGTTGGCGATGCCGGGCACCTCTAGTGCGAGTGTGTCCACCATGAGGCAGCTTGCAATGTGCTGCAAATCTGCCTCCACTTCGGCCATCAGATCATGAGAAGCATGAACACGATGCACCTCTGTGTCGTCAGGATCGGTCAGATCATCAAACCCAACATCGGCTGACCCGATACCACCGTACAAACCATCTGCATCAGTGTCATGGTGAGGATCGCAGCTGGTGGCTGCAATGTCTTCACCGATGAGAGCGTCATCATCACGGTTTGACGTATTGGTTATGGTATTACGGTCGCCGCCGTCGCGCTTGGCTCCCTTGGTGCCCTTGGCCGCGCGCATACCCGTATCTCGCACGGATTGACGTACTCCGGCAGCAAGAGGCTTGAGGTTGAACGGTTTGGCAGTCTTTTCGTTGCTGCGGGCTGGTGTGTTTTGATGTTTTTCCATGGTGTGAATCCGGTGTTTGTGAGTGCTTTGCGCACGGCAATCCGAGTTTCGGTAAGACGTAAACTCGGTTGCCGCGGCTCTTGATGCTGTTACTTGGGCACACCCTCGTAAGCGGATGCGTCGAACGACCACCCCGGCTTTCCCTGCATGGCGGCATCCAGTTTGAGGATGGCCGGTCCTACCGTCTGCTGTGCCAGCGTGTGCGGTGCAAAGACCTCGTTCACCTGGGGCAAAAACCGCTTTTCCAGCATGAACTCCCGACTCAACGCCTGCCCCAAATTAAGTTGGGCGACGTTCCAAGGATTGAGGATGTCAATCCCAGCTCTGGCAATCAGCGCCTCACGGTATTTCTCAAATTTCTTGGGGTTGCCCTCAATCTGCGGATGTTTCGGCAGATAGCCACCGTCGAAGTACGCAGTAGCCACCTCTTGCATCTCCCAGGCCAAGGGAGCTTTCGCTTGAAAGCCTTCCGGCTCCACCTCATCGTTTTCACCCAGCAATTCGGCTTGCAACCAACTCTCCCAATGAAAACGGTTCCAAATGATGGCAACCGGACCCTGGGGCATCGCACTCCGTTTCCACAACTGGCAATCACGCGGCAACTGCAAGTCAAGGCCACTGTTGTCGGTGTAGTAGAACTTGGACAACTCCACCGTGACTTCGATGCACAGCAGGCAGCGCAGTTGCGCCAGCATGACCATGCGTTCTTCCGGCGGCTGCAAGCTCGGCTTTGCCGAGGGGCAGCTCCCAAAGTCGCGCTTGAGCGCCACGCGGGCCTGGCCAAACGGGAGAGCCACCATGAATGCATCCCTGCATTCCGTATCCGAGGTGACGCGAATTGGCGACTTGCGCCACGTATTTGTGCGCGTGGGCATCCGGTTGCCGCCATCGAAAACGACCTTGGCATGCTGATACCAGTTCAGCCATGCACGATAGGCTTCTGTGGGGTTCTCGCACTCAAAGTAGTAGCCCATGGTGAGCGTATCCAGCTTGCAGTGCGCCAGCGTGATGCCTTCCAGCACTTCATCGGCAAGCTCAGGAAGCAACGCCTGCATAGCAGCTTTGAACAAAGCCAGTTGCACAGGCACCAGGATGTCGATCAGGCTGTTCCCAGACAGGGTATTTCGGCCAATGAGGTATTCACCAGGATGGCCGATGCAGTGGTAGACGGCGCTCTGGCCTTTGCCATCGGCCTCGATGCGCACGATGTCCAAGGTGCTGCTGGTGCCAGGAATCTGCCATTCGTACTTGAGACGCCGGGGCGTACTGCCTTCGGTTGATGCGGTGTTTTGCTGCTCCTTGTGCGCCTGTGCCAATGCGGCACTGGTTTCGGTGGACGGTGTGATGGTGAGATGAATGTTGAGCGTCATGATGATTGGGGTGTTTGAGTAATCAAGCGCGGGAGATGGCACGCTGTGTAGCCAAGTCATTGACCCAGCGGACGACTTCACTTTCGATCCAGCGCGATGCGGCGCGGCGCGAAGTTCCCAATCGAACAGGCGCAGGAAAACTCGGGTGTGCGTGGATGAAGCTGCGGCCAAAACCAGAGATGCGCATGACCCGTTGGATGTCTATCAGGCTGACTTCGGGCGGGTCGTCCGATTGGCGACGCATGGTCACCTCAGTGCTGATCTGGCTGGCAAGGCGATGGGCCTTCTTGGCTACCTTGCGAGCACAGCCTTTGATGTGTACGTCCACTCTGACTGTGGTGGCCGCGTCAGCATTGGTTGCCACGTATTTACCGTCCAGCCGCACATAGCTGCCATCGGCGCGCGTCATATGGTGCACACCCGGGTGCAAGGGGTCTTGCACGATGTAGGTATTGCCGTCTTTGGGCACGGCTTTGAAGTGAGGGGCGTGCTCTTTGCCAACCAATACCATCAGGTTTTGTCCTGCGGTGCGGATGGCAGCGGACAGGCGGCGGGCCTGCTGTGCTTTGGGGATTTTCATGTCATCACTCCTGGGAGACACAGTCAACAGCGACTGCGGGAGTGATTCAATCGGGCAGGCGTTTTTCGCCTAAATCAAAAGTGCAACTTTATTTCCGTAGTGATGAAAATCACTTTTAGATCAACACGTTATGCCGCACAACCGTGGACAGTGGCGCATCACCAGTCGGATGCACGTTCATCAGATTCATCTGCCAAAGCTATGGAATTGGGCACCAAGCGACTGCCTTGTAGGGTGTAGTTCTTCTCGCCGCGCAGCAGGCCAACATAGCCGTGGCGATAGACGAGATGGTATGCCTCACTGGCATCTTCGAAGGCTGTGGTGACGGGTTCCGGTTTGCCGAGTTTGAGGTGTACGGGGTCAAATGCGCTGGTCGGGCCTTTGACCTTGGCAACAGGCTTGCGCTGACGATATTTGAGTTCCAATGCAGCCTTGTCCAGAGGCATGCCATCGCTGAGCAAATCGAACATCTTGAGGCGACGCAACAGCACTTTCCTGTGCGGAGGCTTGCCACTGACGGGATCAAGTTGCAATTGCTGTTGGCTGATTTCTTGCAGTCGCTCACGCAAGGCCCAGAGCTGAATATCCCAAGGGCTTTGTCCGTCGATCAGTCCGGCAAGGTCTATGACCACAGCCACCTGCCCCGGTTGCAGATTTAGCGAAACGCTCTTGGGTGCCATGTCCACCGAAACAGGCAAATGCTCGGCGAAGCTGTCGAGACCAACCCACGCTGGTGGATCGCCTTCGGTGTATGCCTCCCAATAGGGCTTCAATCGGACAAGCCCATGGACCCGTGGCGCAGTGATTTGCCATCGGTAGCCCCATTCGGCATCGGGAATGGCGTTGCCGCGCTGATCGACCAGGGCCTGATAGAAACGATTGCGGCGCAAGCATTCCCAAGCAAACTCGTGGTAGCTGCTCTGCACGCTGAGTTCTGCATGGTGAAGCTGTCGCTTTGGTTTCGTGAATGGCTTGGAGGACAGCGGATGTATGGCCTCGGAAGGGCGCAGTCTTGGAATCAGGCTGTCGAAGTTGTCGGCTTGCATGTTCAGGCCACCGTCGAAGTCAGGCATTTCGATTGGCAGTAGGTTGCCCAGTCGGCGAGGAGACTAGCCCGGCGCTCGAAGAAGTCGCTACGCAAATAGGCTGCCGCAACTGCATCGGGCAAGCGGTGCGCGAGTGCTTGTTCGCAGACCTCGAACGGGTAATTCGTTTGTTCCCCCGCCCAGTTGCGAAAAGTCGAACGAAAGCCATGCACGGTGATAGCGTCGTACCCCATCCGCCGCAGCAGCATGGACATTGCCATGTTGGACAGTGGCTTGTCCTTCTTGCCGCCAGGAAACACATGTGTCTCACTGGAAAACGGCTGTACCAGTTTCAGAATAGCGAGGGCACGCTTGCTCAAGGGCACACGATGCTCAACACCCGCCTTCATGCGTTCTTTGGGAATTGTCCAAACGCCTTTTTTCAGATCGAATTCCGACCATGTTGCTTGCAGTACCTCGCTTGTCCGTGAGGCACAAAGAATGAGAAATTCCAAGGCATAGCGGGCAATGCCATCTTGGTGCTGCAACTCCGCAACAAATGCGGGGAGATGTTCGTAAGGCAGCGCCGGATGGTGTACGTGGCGCGCATCTCGCAGTTTTGGAAGCATGTGTTCCAAATGGCCTTTGAGGCGGGCCGGGTTGTCACCCTGGCGCAAACCGTGTACTGCGGCCCAGTCGAGGATGGCTTCGATGCGGCCACGCAGGCGGGTGGCCGTTTCGGTCTTGCTGGTCCAGATGGGTGTGAGGATGCGTACAACCGCTTCCGTCTGCACCGCACCGATGGGTAGATGGCCGATGACAGGGTACGCGTACTGTAAGAGGGTGTTTTGCCACTGCTGCGCGTGCTTCGCGTTGCGCCACGACGGACGCGAAAGCTCAATGAACTCCTCTGCGCATGTCTTGAAGGTTTTGGCCTTGGCTTGTTGCAGCTTGTACTCGCGCTCCTGCTCCTGCTTCGCGGCTTGAGGATCGACGTTCGTTGCACGCGCATCCCGCAGGGCCTGGGCCTTCTCTCGGGCGCGCTGAAGCGAGGTGGCAGGATAAGCCCCAAGGCCCACCGACTTTGCTTTGCCAAAGTCCATGTAACGAAACAGCCAACTCGCTGTGCCCGTCTTGGTGACGCTCAAATAGAGGCCCTGCCCGTCTCCGAGCAGCGCGTTCTTGGGCTTTGGACTGAAGGACAGTTCTTGAATCTCGCGCAGCTTGGCCCGGATCTTGAGGTCGGTGAGTTTGTGGATGGCCATGGTGGATATTGTGAAGGGCAGTGAGATGGTCGAATCCCTCTACTATCAACACCAATATCAAAATCGCGCGGCACCTCGTGGTATCCAACGGTCAACAACGGACGCAGGAACCGCGTAACTCATTGATCTACAATGGCCCCATACGCAGTGGCGGACATTGGCGCACTTCACATGAAGTGTCACAGTCTCCGCCAGATCCAGGTATTCATGCGATTTGCAGGCGATCATCGAGCCCTCTCTCATGGAACCCGCCACAAGCTGAACAGGCTGAGGCAAGCGCAGAAAAGCCCCAGCAATGGGGCTTTGTTGTTTCTGGTCTTTGGCATGCTCTGTATGCGCAGCGCGAATGCACGAGCGACGCATCCCCCCGGCCGTCGAACACCAGTGCGTGGCGCGGAAAATGACAAGCCCAGATTTGACATGCATTCGTCACAAATTTGTCGCACGATCAGCAGTTGACCTTACAGATCGCCCCCTCGCTTGATCCCCAACACCTTTCGCTCCGTCATCGCAAAGCGGCTCAGTGGCCCCGTCGGCAGCTCTCAGCGATTGCAGTGGATCAGCATTGCGGCTTTGGTGATCGTGCTGGCCTTGATGTGGCTATTAACCTGGCAGCGCTTGAGGGCCGAGGCGGCGCTGCTGGAGAAGAATGCCGAGCTTCAACAACGCAGTCTGGCGGCCATCATTGCGGAAAATCTGGCCCAGGTGGTGGATCGCAGCCGATTGATGGCGGTTACCGTGGACCATTCCGCAGACGAAGATCAATCGAGCGCATCCGCTCGATTGACGTCGATGCTGGCGTCAGACCGCATTTTTCTCAGGCTTGCACTCTATGACAGCGCGCTGAATCGGCAAAGCTCATCGTCTCCGTTTGCAGATGGCCCGGAAATCAAGGCATTCCTGCAGCGGGTGGGTAATTCCACCGATGACCTTCTGGCAACAGACGCGGATGTTCAGGTGGGCCCGCTGCTCAAAGAAAACGCATGGCAAGTTCCGCTCCTGGTATCGGCTCCCAATGGGCACCCCCCGCAATCGGGCTACCTGCTTGCCATGCTGGACCTTGGTTATTTTCTGCAGCTTTACCGCAACATCGATATGGGCACCACGGGGTCCATCCATATCCTGGGGCTGGATGGCGTTGAGATCGCCGAGGCGCGCCCAGAAGGGCTGTCGTTAAGCCAGCAGCCCCGCCGCCTGCCGCAGTTCGCTCCGGCGAATTCATCCGAGGGCCTGTGGAGAGGCGTCCTGCCCGGGCACGAGGGTGAGCAATTGGCACGCTTTCAGCGGGTAGAGCGTGCGCCCTTCATCGTTGCAGTCAGTCGCGGAATGCAGGAGATTCACAGCAACGGCAGCGGTCTGCGCGTATGGGGCATCCTGGGCTCTCTCAGCTTCATCTTGGCTGCCGCTGCTTGGGGGCTGGTGCGCAGCACGCGCCGCCAGCAGACGTTGCTGGAAGCGCTGCACGCATCTGATGAGGAAAAGCGTGAGTTGATCGTGCACCTGGAGAGCGAGACGACTCGGGCAATGACACTGGCATCCTTCGACCACTTGACTGGATTGCACAACCGGCGGATGTTCAATGAAATCGCCGCCAGCCATCTGGAAGGGGCCCGGCGCAGCCGCAAGCACTACATGCTGATGTATCTGGATCTGGATCGGTTCAAGCTCATCAATGACACCCTGGGTCACCATGTGGGCGACAAGCTGCTGCGCGCCATGAGTGAGCGCCTTCGAAGCAATGTGCGCAGTTCCGATGTAGTCGGCCGCATGGGCGGCGATGAATTCGCTGTGCTGATCACGTCCCTTGATCGGCCAGAGGACATGGACGCACTGGCTTCCAAGCTGGTAGCGCAACTGAGCCTTCCGTATCTCGATATCGATGGTCATGAGATCAAGGCCAGTCCGAGTGTCGGCATTGCATCGTTCCCGCGTGATGGCCACGACGTGACCACGCTGTGCCGGCATGCGGATGCAGCGATGTACGAGTCCAAGCGCATGGGGCGGGGGCGCTTCACCTACTACAACGCCAGCCAGAATCCAACGAACGATCGAATCCTTCAACTGGAGCGGCAACTTCCCATCGCGATCGATAAAGACGAACTGGTGCTTCACTTTCAACCCAAAGTGGATTTGGCCGACTATCGCATCACAGGCCTGGAGGCTCTGGTGCGATGGCAGCACCCAGACCATGGACTGGTATATCCCGGCGATTTCATTGCATCGGCTGAAAAGTCCGGGCTGATCGTTCAGCTTGGCGATTGGGTCATGAAGGCGTGCTGCATTCAGCAAGCCCAATGGAAAGCCCAGGGCATACCGCTGGTGCCTTTGGCGTTCAATGTGTCGCCAAGGCAGTTGCGTGACGGCAGCCTGGCAACAAAGATTGCGCAGTTGTTGCAAGACCATGATTTAAGCCCCGGCGATCTGGAAATAGAGATTACCGAGAACTGTCTGGTCGAGCCAGTTGACCAGGCCGTCAAGGTCCTTGAAGACCTTCGCAAGCTGGGCATACGCATCGGTCTGGATGACTTTGGCAGCGGTTTTTCCAGCCTGAGCCAGATACGTGACCTGCCCATCAGCACGGTCAAGATTGATCGGTCATTCATCAACGACATTCGCAGCCACAAGGACGTTGGCGTGATCGTCACTTCGATCATTACGCTTGCGCACGGGTTGCAGATGCGCGTTGTCGCCGAGGGCGTTGAACTGATGGATCAACTGGTGCAACTGAAAATGGCTGGATGCGACGAGGTCCAGGGCTACTTCCTCAGCAGGCCGGTGCACAGCGCCGAGGCCGAGAAACTCTTGGTACAAGCAACTATCGTCCCGACATGAGCCACTTATTCTTTTTCATCGTTTTTGTGGCTGCAATTTTGGTGCCCTTACGGGCGTCCGCGTCGGATGCCGCCTGTGATGACCCCCACGTCCTGCGCGTTGCCTTGATCCCCAAGGGCAACAACCAAAAGCAGTTGCAAGAATTCAGCCCCATCCAAATGGAACTGGAGAAGGCACTACAGCGCCGTGTGGCGCTTGTGCCATCGCCCTCTTATGCGGCCGTCATGGAAGGGCTGCTGAACGAAAGCATTGATCTGGCCGAGCTGGGCCCCGCTGCCTATGCCATGCTGATGGACCGCAACGCAGCCGTGACACCGTTTGCCGCCACCTCTGGCCGTGGCCCGGCCGGCGCCAACATGCTTGCGACGTACCGTTCCATTTTGATTGTGCGATCCAACCGGGGGATTGCCGGAATCAATGACCTGCGCGACCGGTCCCTGAGCCTGACCGACCCGGCAAGCACCTCCGGCAACCTGGTGCCAAGACAGTTCGTGAAGAAAAAGACGGGCCAGAGCATCGACAACTACTTCGGCCGCATCTCGTTTGCCGGCTCGCATGACCGCGCCATTGAAGTGGTTCAAAAAGGCCTGGTGGATGCGGGGTTTGTGTCCACCGCACGCTTTGAAGAGGCCCTGAAAATGGGGCGCATTGCCCCCGGCGAACTGGCGGTTCTTTGGCAATCGGAGCCCATACCATACGACCCATTCGTCTTGCGCAATCGCCTGTGCAAAACGGTCGTGGAGAAAGTTCACCGCGTGTTTTTCAACGCCGCGCCCTTGCGAGCCATGCTGGATTCCAGGGGCGCCAAGCAATTTGTGCCGGTCACCAACGCGGACTATCAGGTGATCAGGGATCTTTTCTCGGAGCGCTGAAACCCCACGGACAACTGCTCACCAGCTCATGCACGCGGGGCGTGCACATGCGGCCGCCATGCATTGACAATCGCCACGAGTGAAAGCATCACGGGCACCTCGACCAGCACGCCGACCACCGTGGCCAGGGCGGCGCCAGAGTTCAACCCAAAAAGCGAAATCGCCACCGCCACCGCCAGCTCAAAGAAGTTGGATGTGCCGATAAGGCAGGCGGGGCCCGCCACATCGTGGGGCAGCTTGAGCAGCTTGGCGCCCCACCAGCTGATGAAAAAGATGCCATAGGTCTGCAACACCAGCGGAATGGCAATCAGGCCGATCACCGCGGGTTGCTCGACGATGGTGCCTGCCTGAAAGCCGAACAACAGCACCACCGTGGCAATGAGGCCCACGATGGACCAGGGCTTGAGCCGTGCCACGAACGCGCCGACCGCCTGCGGCGAGCGCCGGGCCAACTGGTGGCGGGTCGCCATGCCAGCGGCCAGGGGCAGCACCACATACAGCACGGTGGACAACACCAGGGTCTCCCAGGGCACGGTGACGTTGGTCACGCCCAGCAAGAAAGCGGCGATGGGAGCAAAGGCCACCACCATCACCAGATCGTTCACCGAAACCTGGACCAGCGTGTAGTTCGCGTCGCCTTTGACGAGCTGGCTCCACACAAACACCATGGCGGTGCAAGGCGCAACGCCCAGCAAAATCATGCCGGCGATGTACTCGCTGGCCGATTGCGGGTCCACCCAGGGGGCGAAGAGGTATTGGAAGAACAGCACACCCAGCGCAGCCATGGTGAACGGCTTGATCAGCCAATTGACGGTCAGCGTCAGCAGCAGCCCTTGCGGCTTCTTGCCCACGTCCTTGATGGCGGCCCAGTCGATCTGGATCATCATCGGATAAATCATCACCCAGATGAACACCGCCACCACGAGATTGACCTGCGCAATCTCCAGGCCGGCAACGGCCTGAAAAAGCCCCGGAAAAACCAGCCCCAGCCCCACACCGGCAGCAATGCCCAGCGCAACCCAGATCGTCAAATACCGCTCAAACAGCCCCATGGTGGTTCCCCTCGCTCAATGAAAAGGGCCTGGACCATCGCATGTCCAGGCCCGTCTGCATGTGGATTTTTCAGTCGTTGGTTTGTCCAATCTGGACCAGCTCTTTGTGCAGCGCCAGTTTGTCGAGCTTTTCCAGCGGCAGGCTCAGAAAGAGCGCAATGCGGCGGTTCAACACGATGAAAGCGTCTTTGAGCGCGTTGTTCACGGCTTCTTCATCGCCCTCGACCGCTGCCGGGTCAGGCACACCCCAGTGCGCCGACATCGGCTGGCCCGGCCAGACGGGGCACACCTCGCCCGCCGCCTGATCGCATACCGTGAGCACGTAGTCCATCACCGGTGCGTCGGGCGCCGCGAACTCATCCCAGCTCTTGCTGCGCAAGCCCTGCGTCGAAAAACGATTCCGCTCCAGCAGATCGAGCGCACGCGGGTTGACCACGCCCGCGGGGTGGCTGCCGGCGCTGAAGGCACGGAATCTGCCAGCGCCGTTCTGGTTCAGGATGGCTTCAGCCAGAATGCTGCGCGCGGAGTTGTGCGTGCAGATGAAGAGCACGTTGTAGATGCGATGGGACATGTGAATACCTGCTTTCGGCACCAAGGGTTGAGGGAATGGGAGAGTGAATAATTTGCGGCGCTGCGCCAGCCCGGCGGCGCAGCAGTGGGGTTTTGCAGAGTGTGGAGCGCCATGGTTACTTGCGCGTTACGTGGTGCCCGTGCGCAGCCCTCAAACCGCTGCGGCTGTTTTTTTGTCCTTTGTCACCGGCAATGTGAGCGTGACCAGCCAGCAGACCACCAGCATCACGGCAGAGCCGATGAGCGCATACAGCAACCCGCCCCACTGGTACAGCAGGCCCGACAGCAGCGTGCCGCCAAAGCGCCCCAGGGCGTTGGCGGCGTAATAAAAGCCCACGTCTTCGGCGGCTTTTTCCGAGCCAGCGTAGGCCAGGATCAAGTACGAGTGCACGGACGAATTGACGGCAAACGCAAAGCCAAACAGCCCCAGGCCGCCCACCACCACCCATTGCAGGTGCGGCACCTGCAAGGCCACTGCCACGGCGATGGCAACGGGAACCACCGCCAGCAGGGCCGACCACAGGCGGGCGGCGGGCACCTCGGTGCTCAGGCCGTCGGTGCTGCGTTTGACCAGCTGCGGCGCCAGGGCCTGCACCAGGCCATAGCCGATAGTCCAGGCGGCCAGAAAACCGCCCACCATGGTGAACGTCCAGCCCTGCGAATACAAAAACACCGGCACGCCCACCACAAACCAGACATCGCGCGCGCCAAACAGCACCACGCGGGCGGCGGCCAGGGCGTTGATGCCGGCATTTTTGGCAAACAGCTCCTTGGCCGATTGGGAGGCCTTGCTCTTGCCCATCATCCGGGGCAGCGAAGTGACCACCCCCACCAGCACCAGCGCCAGCAGCGCCGCCATGGCCCACAGCGCGTGCTGAAAACCCAGCGCCTGCAGCAGCAGCCCGCCCAAAAAGAAGCCCACGCCCTTCATGGCGTTCTTGCTGCCGGTGAACCAGGCCACCCATTGGAAAAGCTGGCCCGCGCCCTGCTCTTTGGCTTCTGCCGAAGTGACCTTGATGGCCGATTTGCTGGCGGTCTTGGTCAAATCCTTGGCCACGCCGCAGATGCCCTGCGCCAGCACCACCCAGGCCACCGACAGGGCCACCGACCAATCGGGGTTGAGCTGCGACAGCAAGGTGAAACCGATGATTTGCGTCACCAGCCCCACCGTCAGCATGCGCGTGATGCCGTAGCGCGTGGCCAGCCAGCCGCCAATCAGGTTGGCCAGCACGCCGGCTGCTTCATAAAGCAAAAACAGAAACGCCAGCGTGAACGGCGAGTACCCCAGGCGATAAAAATGCAGCAGCACCAGCATGCGCAGCGCGCCATCGGTGAGGGTGAAGCCCCAATACGCCGCGGTGACGATGGCGTAGTTGCGCGTGGCGTGGCTTTGCATGTCAGATGCCCACTTCCTGCATGTGGCAGGCCAGATCGACCATGCGGCAGGCATAGCCCATTTCGTTGTCGTACCAGGCGTACACCTTGAGCAGCGTGCCGTCGGTCACCATGGTCGAGAGCGCATCGACGATGGAGCTGCGCGTGTCGCGGGCGTAGTCGGCGCTCACCAGCGGCAGCGTTTCGTAGCCCAGAATACCCGACAGGTACGAGCTAGCGGCCTGCTCGAACAGCGCGTTCAC
>LNAP01001372.1_pt1 | contig 25997 bp, 24 predicted proteins | sample 602601 | NCBI WGS metagenome assembly LNAP01 (sample SAMN02440304, study PRJNA202911) | soil metagenome | biome: Subtropical and temperate rainforests or woodlands; isolation source: soil samples (1 kg each in a 20% v/v slurry with milli Q water) were... ...
GCGTGCACCTGCGCGGGATCGTCGACCAGGTCGCACTCGCCGCCCAGCGCCTGCACGTCGCGGATCTTGCCCGGTGCGGTGCAGGCCGGCATCACCGCGATGAACGGCAGGCCCAGCAGGCGCGCGAACCACGCCTCCGAGATCGCCGTGCTGCCGGAGGAGGCATCCACCACGGCCTGCCCGCCGCGCAGCCGGCCGTTGCACAGCGCGTACAGGAACAGCGAGCGCGCGAGGCGATGTTTCAGGCTGCCGCTGGGATGCGCGGCCTCGTCCTTGAAGTAGAAGTCGATGCCGTGGAAGCCGGGGAAGTTCAGCTTGAGCAGGTGGGTGTCGGCCGAACGCGCCGCTTCCTGCGCCAGCTTCGCCAGCGCGGTGTGCACCCAGCGGCGGTCGGTCTCGCGTTGCGGGTTGACCAGTCGCAGGACGCTGTCCATCGGAGGCTCCGTGATCATGGGTGGAAACCGGCGGTGCTGTGCAGGACGCGCACGCGACGGCCGAGGAAGTCGAAGTAGCGGTCGATGTAGCTGATGCCGTTCTCGTGGTCGATCAGGTACGGGTTCATCAAGGTGTGGCGCAGGATCAGCAGGCGGTCTTCATCGGGGTCGAGGCTGGCCGTGTCCAGGCCCAACGCGGCGAAGATGCGCGCGGTCTGCGCCGGGCCCAGCATCTCCGGTCGCAGGCTGGTCACCGAGCCGAAGAACTCTTTCAGCTGCAGCGGCTGCTGCGGGTCGCAGCGCAGTTCGTCGTGCAGTGCGCGCACGAACGCGTTCGCTGCCGCCACCGAAGTGTTGCCGCTGGGGTTGAGCGCGAGGCAGACCAGGTTGCTGTCCGGCGCGAACGGCACCAGCGCCTGCACGCAGCCGGCCAGTTCCAGCGCGAAGCGTTGCGCACGTGCGTGGAAGGTCTCGGCCGCGCGCACGGTGGCGCGCGGCAGCCGGCCGAAGTGGGCGTGGTCCAGCGGCAGCACCTTGTGCGTCACGTACACCGCGGCCGCCGCCGCGCCGGACTTGGAACCTTCCGGGATGAACTGGCCGAGGCTGCGGTAGCGCGCCAGGTAGCCGGCCGGCGTGGCGGCGTGGAACACGTAGTCGGCGCGCTCGGCCAGCAGCGCCATCGCGCGGTGGTCGCGACAGATGAAGGCGCCGCTGCCGTAGGGCAGGTAGCCGAGCTTGTGCGGGTCGACGGTGACCGAGTCGGTGTCGCCCAACGCGGCGAACGCCGCGTGTACCGCGGGCGTGGGAAATTGCACGTAGTCGGCGGCCACTTCGTCGCGGGTGCGCAGCGAGCCGTCTTCGTGGCGGAACAGCGTGGCCAGGTAGCCGCCCCAGGCGGCATCGACGTGCACGGCGAAGTCCAGTCCGTGCCGGCGCGATTCATTGCGTGCGGCGAGCACGGCGTCGATCGGGTCGATGGTGCCGTACTCGGTGCCGCCGAGCACGGCCACGCACATCAGCACGGGTTGACGCTCGCGCGCGCAGCGTTCCAGCGTGTCGCGCAAGGCGGCGGGATCCAGCCGCATGCCGTCGGTGGGCAGCAGTTCCAGCTGGTCGCGGCCGAGGCCGAGCAGCTTCAGCCCCTTGCTCCACGAGTAGTGCGCGGTGACCGGTGCCAGCACCAGCGGCACGCGCAACGACGGGTGCGCGGCGAAGAAGCCGGCCAGGCCGCGCTGCTCGATGCGTTCGTCCTCCACCCGTTCCAGCCAGTACGCCCGTTCGGCCGGCGCCTGCGCGGCCAGCCAGGATTGCCATGTGTCCAGCAGTGCGATGCCGTCGGCGGTGGAAAGATTGAAGGCGGCCCAGTCGTCCGCCGGCAGCACCCGTTCCGGCACGCCGGCTGCGCGCAGCGCGACCGGGAACGCCTTCAGTGCCAGCGCCAGGCGCAGCGCCTGGTAGTTCGCCAGGGTGCCGCCGGAGGTGAGATGGCCGAACGCGCAGGCATCCTGCGCCGGGTCGTGCGGATAGCCGAGCATGCGCGCCAGCTGCAGGCCGGCCTGCACCTCCATGTCGACCGTGACCGGCGCGGCGTCCTCGCTGACGTTGTTGGGGTTGTACGGCAGCGTAAGCATCTGCGCGGCCAGCCCCGGCAGCAGCAGGTCGGAGGCCATGTGGCCGATGTAGCGCGGGCTGTGGAACGGTACCGACTTCTTCAGCGCGGCGGAGAGCTGGTGCAGCTCGCGGCGCATGCGCGATTCGAAGGCGAGGTAGTCCGGATGATGCGCGGCGGCGGTGGCGATCGCCGGCGGATCCTCCGGGTGGAAGTTGCGCCGCCAGTACACGTGGTCGCGCAGGAATTCGACCAGCAGCTTTTCCAGCAGCGTGTCGTTCTCGCCGTAGGGGCCGAGGAAGCAGGCATCCAGCGCATGGTCGCGCGGTTCTTCCGCGGGGAAGGGTTGTGCCGCGCTCATGCCAGCCACCCATGCAGCCAGCCCAGCGGATGATGCATGCGGGCGACGCCGAGCATGTAGACGTAGGTGGCCAGCGCGGCCACGTAGAAGGCCAGTCGCGCGCGCGGCGTGCGCGCCCGTTTCAATGCCAGCATGGCGAGCACCACGTAGACCACCAGCAGCACCAGCTTGGTGGTGAGCCAGCCGTTGGCGAACAGCGCGCCGGGCAGGATGGAGAGCAGCATCAGCGCGGCGGTGAGCAGGGTGGTGTCGATCGCGTAGCTGAGCCAGCGTACGGGTGTCCATTGCGCGGCGCCGGCGTGGCCGGCCTGCACCAGCAGCCCGCGCAACGCGAACAGCGCACCGCTGGCCAGCACGCAGGCGATGTGCACCCATTTGATCTGTGGATAGAACTCGAACATTCGGGATTCGGGAAAAGGGATTCGGGAAAAGGATCAGGGCGCACCTTGCGGCGCGCCCTGATGTAAGTCATGCAAGCGGTTGGTCACGCATTCTCGGATGCGGCCTGCGGCAACGGCAGGCTTGCCGACCGGCGTTTCGGCCATAGCCACAGTGCCGCAACGAAGACCGAGATCAGCAGCGCACCGATGGCGAACAGGGTGTCGCCCGGTACGCGCATCCACACCAGCATGTGGATCAGCGGACGATCCATGAACTCGGCCGAACGGGCGAACCAGTAACCGTGTTCCAGCACAGCCTTGAGCTGCAGGATGCCCAGCGGCAACAGAGTCAGCGCAGCCATCATCGACAGGCCGATGTTGAGCATCCAGAACGAACTCTTCAGCAAGCCTTCGCGCCACTCGGCCTCCGGTTTGATGCCACGCAGGCAGAACAGCATCAGGCCCAGGCCGAGCATGCCGTACACGCCGAACAGGGCGGTGTGGCCGTGCGTGGCGGTGAGGTTGAGGCCTTGCATGTAGTACAGCGCGATCGGCGTGTTGACCAGGAAGCCGAGCAGGCCAGCGCCGACCAGGTTCCAGAAACTCACCGCCACGAAGAACATGATCGGCCAGCGGTAGCGGGCCATCCACGGCGCTTCGTGCTGCTTCTTCCAGGTGTCGTAGGCTTCCATGCCGATCAGGGCCAGCGGCACCACTTCCAGTGCCGAGAAGCTGGCGCCCAGTGCGATCACCGCGGTGGTGGTGCCGCTGAAATACAAGTGATGCAAGGTGCCGAGCACGCCGCCAGCCATGAACACGATGGTGGCAAACAGCACGTTGGTGGTGGCCGTGGTTACGCGCAGCAGGCCCAGGCGCACGAACAGGTAGCTGATCACCGCGGTGGCAAACACTTCGAAGAAGCCTTCCACCCACAGGTGCACCACCCACCAGCGCCAGTATTCGACCATCGCGATGTGGGTGTGCTCGCCCCACATCAGGCCGGCGCCGTAGAGCAGGCCGATCGCCACGGTGGACAGGAACAGCAGGCCCACGATCGAGGCGCCTTCCTTGTTGCGGTTCATCGCCGGCCACAAGGCGCGGCCGACCAGGAACAGCCACAGCATCAGGCCGACGAACAGGAAGATCTGCCAGAAGCGGCCGATGTCGGTGTATTCCCAGCCCTGATGACCGAACCAGAAGTTGTACTGCAGGCCCATCTTGTCCATCACCGCGAACCACTGGCCGGCGAAGGATCCGATCACGATGACCAGCAGGCACACCCACAGGAAGTTCACCCCGAGGCGCTGGAACTTCGGCTCATGCCCGGAGATCAGCGGCGCGATGTACAGGCCGGTGGCCAGCCATGCGGTGGCGATCCACAGCACCGCCAGTTCGGTATGCCAGGTGCGGGTGAGGCTGTAGGGCAGGTAGTTGGCCAGCGCGAAGCCATACGCTTGCTGACCTTCCACCTGGTAGTGCGCGGTGGTGGCACCCAGCAGAATTTGTGCGAGGAACAGGCCCAGCACGGTCCAGAAATATTTGCCGGTGGCCTTCATCGAAGGCGTGGCCTTGAACTCGGTCAACGGGTCGCGTGTGGGAACGGTCGGCAGCGGTTCGTGATTGACCTGGCGGGCATGATGCCAGGCCAGCAGGCCGATGCCGAAGATCATGAACAGGATGCTGAAGACCGACCACAGGAAGCTGGTCGAGGTCGGGGTGTTGCCGGCCAGCGGCTCGTACGGCCAGTTCTGGGTGTAGCTCATGGTTTCATTCGGACGCTGGGTGGCCGCGGCCCAACTGGTCCACCAGAAGAACGCGGTGACCTCGCGCCGATGTTCCATCTCGGCTACGGTGTTCTCGCGCATGGCATAGCCTTCGCGCAGCGTGTGCGTGGCTGGGTCATTGCCGAACAGGCTCATGTAGTGCGCGGCGACGGCGTCCATCGCATGCGCGCGCAGAGTGGATACGGTGATGGTGTTGCTGGCGGCGTCGTAGGTGTTGGTGCGCAGTTCCTCTTGCACCCGCGCCTTGAACGGCGCCTGCTGCTGCGCCGTCAGTGTGTCGTACGGGCCCAGGCCAGAGTCACGAGCGAGCAGGTCCAGCATGGCCAGACTTTCGCGATGCAGCCAGTCCGCACTCCAGTCGGGCGCCAGCAAGGCGCCGTGGCCCCAGATCGAGCCCAGTTGCTGGCCGCCGATGCTTTGCCAGACCTGACGGCCCTCTTCCATGTCGGCCTTGGTATACAGCGTCTGGCCATCCGTGGTGACAACCGCGGCAGGTAACGGCGGAGCCTGCTGGTGGACCTCCTTGCCGACCCACAGCAGTACGGCGAAGGACGTGACGAGCAACGCCGCCAGCCCCAGCCAGAGTTTACGGGTGGTACTCATGGTGCATCTCCCTGAAAGATGCGCGCATCCTCGTTGACGGGGATGTTGTGGATGTTGATGCAGATCAAGTGTTCACCTCGCTGCCCTGCGCGAATTGTCGCGGTGGCCTTGCCACGGCGTGATTTCTGCCGAAGGCGGCGATCAGGGACGCCGGATCGCCGAAGGCTCGTGGCATCATCGGCGCCAGGCATTTGGGCTGGATGGAACTGCGGGCAACGGATGAACGATCGACAGCGCCAGCACGGGAACCGGTTGCCGGTGACACTGCTGGCCGCCTTCGTGATCGCGGCGATCGCACTCGGTATCTCGCCGCACTACCGCCAGGACTGGCTGATGGAGAACGTGCTGGTGGTGCTGGCGCTGCCGGCGCTGGTGCTGGGGTTTCGCCGGCTGCGTTTTTCCCATGCCAGCTATGCGGGGTTGTTTGTGTTCCTGTTGCTGCATGAGGTCGGCGCGCACTACACCTACTCGGAAGTGCCGTGGGACCGGTGGTTTTCGACGCTGTGCGGCTTCTCGCTGAACGAGGCGCTGGGCTTCTCGCGCAATCATTTCGACCGCGCCATCCATTTCGCGTACGGCCTGCTGGTGACTCCGGCGGTGGTGGAACTGGTGGCCGCGCGCACGTCGTCACCCGGTGCCTGGCGCTGGATCGTGCCGGTCAGCCTGATGACCGCGAGTTCGGCGTTGTACGAATTGTTCGAATGGGCTGCCGCGGTGTGGTTCGGCGGGGATCTGGGCGTGGCCTACCTGGGCACCCAGGGCGATCCGTGGGACGCGCAGCAGGACATGTTCCTCGCCCTGCTGGGCAGCGTCGTCGCCGTCGTGGCGCTTGCCGCCGTGGCCCGATATCGCCGGCGCAACGCGCCAACCGATGACGATTCCACGGCCGGCGTGGATGCGCGAGCCTAATGCTGCATCAGCACCGGGATGGTGGCTTCTTCCAGCACGCGCCGGGTGGCGCCGCCGAACACGCGTTCGCGCATGCGCGAACGGCCATAGGCGCCCATCACCAGCAGGTCCGCGTCGATGTTGGCGACTTCCTTCAGCAGGATTTCGCCGGCCATCGCGGAGGAGGAGCGGACGTAGCTGGGCCTGGACGTGATGCCGTGGCGCAGCAGGTAGACGAACGGGTCGAAGCGCGGACGCCCGTCGTCGCCGTCGCGCACATCGCCGTCGACCAGGGTCACTTGTTTCGCTGCCTTGAGGAACGGCAGGGCGGCGTGGATCGCACGGATCGCCTCGATGCTGCCGTTGCAGCCGATCACGATGCGCTCGAAGCGGGTTTCCCGATCCCAGCGCGGAGGCAGGATCAGGCAGGGCACGCGGCAGCCGAGTATCGCTTCGCCGAGGATGTCGAGCAGGCCGGATGCCTGCACCATGTCGCGCTCGATCACTGCCAGATCGTGCCGCGCGCCGAGCCAGCGCAAGGTAGGGGCGATGCCGGTCCGGGCGGCGATCCAGTCGGTATTGCGCACGCCGGACTGCCGCGCGAAGGATCCGAAGGCGGCGTGCTCGTCGGCGAGTTCGGTTCGCGGTTCAAGCAGCAGGGCGAGCACGCTGGGTTCGGTGCCGGCTTCGGCAGCGCTGAGTTTCCGCAGTGCGGGGTCGATGAAGCAGCCCGTCAGGTTGCTGCCCCAGCGCGCGGCGATCGCGACGCCGGTTTCGGCGGCGGGACTCCACGGGCTGGTTGAAGTCACCAGCGCGAGGACATCGCCCGGGCGTGTCGCGGGCGGCGGCGGGCCGGCTTGCTCGGTGGCTGTCATGGTGCGGCGTCCTGGATTCGCTGGCGGTCAGAGGTCGAAGGCATGGATGACCTGCGCGGCGTCATCCGGATCGAGCCGGCGCTGGAAGCCCAGGTAGCCGGCCAGCTCGCGCATCGGTTCGTTTTCGGCGGCGTCGATCGAGAACATCCTGCGGAATCCGTTCTTGCGCGCGATATCGATCAGGCGCCTCATCAGCAGCACACCCAGGCCGCGATGGCGCCAGTCGTCGGCCACCGTCACCGCGCATTCGCATTGCTTTTCGTCGCCACTCGCGCTGTAACGGCTGATCCCGACTTCGCGCAGCTCGCCGTTGTCGTGGGCGAGCGCCACGAAGGCCATCCGGTCCCGGTAGTCGACGTCCATCAGCTGGTCGAGCAGGGCCGGGCTCGCTTCCTTCAGGTTGCCCAGGAAGCGGAAACGACAGGCCTGCTCCGACAGGCGGTTGATGAAGTCCGTTTCGCGCTGGCGATCCTCCGGGCGCAGCGGGCGTATCAGCACCGGGCTGCCGTCATTCAGGGTCTCGATCCAGTGCGTTCCCTCGATGGCGCCGAACGGCGCGGCGGGTGTGGGATCGTGGTCGGTAGGGTGGACGTTGGACATGGTCTGTTCCCGGTGGCGGATGAATCGCGGTCGATTCCCATGCCGAAACGGGCGGCCAGTGCGGCATGGCTCCTTGCAGGATTCAGTTCTACGCCGGCCAATAGCGGTTCGACTTGACCTCGGTCAATCCGGGATGACGCGGACAGCAGCTCAGCCGGCGTCGCGCTGTTTCGCCGCCGCCGCGGTGTTGCTGCGGCAGAGTTCGGCGAGCAGGTCGGGGCGGCAGATGCGCACGGATTTGCGGTTGACCTCGAGCACGCCCATCTCTTCCAGGCGCGAGAACAGGCGACTGACCGTCTCGACCACCAGACCGAGGTAGTTGGCGATGTCATAGCGCGACATCGACAAGGTGAGCGCGGTGCTGTCGCGCTGCAGGCGCTGGTAACGGTCGGCCAGGCCCTTCAGGAAGATCGCCAGCTGCTCCTGGGCCTGTTGCCGGCCCATCATCACCAGGTGGCGGTGTTCCTCGATCACTTCGCGGCTGATCACCCGCATCAGTTGCCGGTGCAGCGCGGGCACCTCGCTGGTGACCTGTTGCAGCCGGGCATAGGGCAACTCGCAGATGCTGCTGCGTTCCAGCGCCTCGGCCTGGCTCACATGCCGGTTCGAAGCCAGCGCGTCGAAACCGATGATTTCTCCGGGCAGGTGGAAACCGAGGACCTGCACGTCGCCGGTCTCATCCTGCACGAAGGTCTTGAGCGAGCCGGAGCGCACCACGTAGAGCGCCTCGAAAGGGTCGCCATCGCGGTACAGCACGCCGCCGCGGTCCAGCGTGCGCTTGTCGCGGACCGCCGTGTCCAGCCGTTCCAGGTCGTCGCTGCCGATGCCGGCAGGCAGGCACAGTTCGCTCAGGGCGCAGGACGAACAGCTGCGTCGCAGCTGGTTCAAGTCAAGAACGTTGGCTTCAGGGTCCATCAACGTCCTCGCGGGCTTGAGATGGGCTCTTGTGAATCCGGTGACGGCCGGGGCGCATGGCCGCACCTTAGCATGGCGAGGCGAAAATTCCGTGTCTACTTGACCGCGGTCAAGTTGTGCGCGGGTCGTTCGCCGCAGGCTGTCGGCGCGGGTCGGACCAACGCGTGGTGGCGCTTGGGCTGGTGCCGCCCGACTTTCGCCTGCAGAGATCGCCATGAACTGGAAAAACACCAAGGATCGTTACGGCTCGCTGTCGATCGGCATGCACTGGCTGATGCTGCTGTTGCTGGTCGCGGTGTATGCCTGCATCGAATTGCGCGGCTTCTATCCGCGCGGCAGCGACCTGCGCGAGGGCCTGAAGACCTGGCACTTCATGCTGGGTCTTGGCGTGTTCGCGCTGGTTTTCGTGCGGTTGGCGATCCGCTTCGCCGCGGGAGCGACGCCGCCGATCCGGCCGGCGCCGCCGGTGTGGCAGGAGCGCCTGGCCGGGCTGATGCATCTGGCGCTGTACGCCTTCCTGGTCGCGATGCCGCTGCTCGGCTGGCTCACCCTCAGCGCCATGGGCAAGCCGATTCCGTTCTTCGGCCTGCCGTTGCCGGCGCTGGTGGGGGCGGACAAGGCACTCGCCGATTCGCTGAAGGAAATCCACGAGACCATCGGCACGATCGGCTACTACCTGGTCGGCCTGCATGCGGCGGCTGCCCTGGTGCATCACTACGTGAACCGCGACGACACCTTGCTGCGCATGCTGCCGCGGCGCGGCAGGCAGGTGTCGTGAGACCGTTCGCCGATGCCGCCGGCCCCAGCAGTGGCGGGACGCGACGGTACACGGTGGGCGTGGGTGCATCTGCGGCCGGCCGGGCAATCCCGCATCGCGCTGCCGGGTCGCCGTGCGGGACGCAGCAACGAAGCATGTTGCCCGATTGCGGAAGCGGGTTCGGTGACCGGGATCTGTCCGTGCTGATTTTTCTCCGACCTGGATAAGTCCAAAGGTGCCACATGCGTAATCTCAGGCGTGCATTTTGGGGCGCGCTCGCTTTCTTTGTCCTCTTGTGGCTCATTGCCGAGCCCACCGTTTTCCAGTCGACCACTTTTTTCGGTCTGCGCGGGGCCATGGTGCAACTGACCGGCTTCGTCGCGATCGGGTGCATGAGCCTGGCGATGGTTCTGGCGCTGCGGCCGCGCTGGCCCGAGGCATGGCTGGGTGGCCTCGACAAGATGTACCGCATGCACAAATGGCTCGGTATCTCTGCACTGGTCGTCGCCATCATCCATTGGCTGTGGGCGCAGGGGGCGAAATGGGCGGTGGGCTGGGGCTGGCTGGAGCGTCCGGCGCGTGGCGCGCAGGTCGCGATCGAGAATCCGGTCGAGGCCTTTCTGGCGAGTCTGCGCGGCGCTGCGGAGGGGGTGGGCGAATGGGTGTTCTACGCCGTCGTCGTGCTGATCGCCCTGGCCCTGATCCGGCGTTTTCCGTACCACTTGTTCTACAAGACGCACCGCCTGCTGGCCGTCGGCTATCTCGTTCTGGTCTTCCATGCGGTCGTGCTGCTGAAGTTCAGCTATTGGACGTCGCCGGTCGGCTGGCTGACAGCGGTGCTGCTTGTCTCCGGCACCTGGGCGGCCATCGTGGTGCTGTTGCGCCGGGTAGGCACGAGACGGCAGGTGCGGGGAAAAATCACCTCCCTGCACTTTTTCGCCGGCGTGGAGTCGCTCGAAATCGAAACCGAGGTGCAGGGTTGGCCTGGTCATAAGCCGGGCCAATTCGCTTTCCTCACCGCGGAGGCTTCGGACGGCGCGCATCCCTACACCATTGCGTCCGGTTGGCGGGAAGAAAACCCCAGGATCACCTTCGTCGTCAAGGAGCTGGGCGACCATACGCAACTCCTGCGCGAGAGGCTCCACGTCGAGCAGGCGGTGAAGATCGAGGGCCCCTATGGGCGCTTCACGTTCGACGACGACCGCGCACGCCAGATCTGGATCGGCGGCGGCATCGGTATCACGCCCTTCATCGGGCGCATGAAGCACATGGCCTGGCAGAAGGAGGATCGGGATTGGCCCGAAGGCCAGCAGGTCGATCTCTTCCACAGCACCGCGGATGTCGATGACGAAGCGCTCGACAAGCTGGCGGGCGACGCCAGATCCGCCGATGTGCGGCTGCACGTGCTGATCGATGCGCGCGATGGCTATCTGACGGGCGAACGCATACGGGCCGCCGTGCCCGAATGGCGCGAGGCGAGTATCTGGTTCTGCGGGCCGGCGGGCTTTGGCGACGCATTGAAGCGCGACCTGGCCGGGCACGGGTTTGCCGTGGAGCAGCGTTTCCACCAGGAGCTTTTCGCGATGCGATAGGCGACACCCGCCTGCAGCCCGGCGTACTGATCGATGCCGATGCAGTAGCGCCTGTGGGCATGAGGCGAGATTCAACGACCAAAGACCAAACAAAAGGCCGCCGGGTTTTCCCCGGCGGCCTTTTCTGGTTGCATCACAACCCCGTTTCCAGGGGCAGACTCACTCTCAGGCTTGCGCGGGCAGCACCCTCAACAGCGAGGGAGTATTCACCGCGTTCGCCCGTGCTTCCATCGAGGCGAGGAAGCGCCACACGAACAGCAGGGTTACCAGCAGCAGCCCCGGGTAGCCCACGCCGGCGAGCAGATAGGGCAGGGTCGGGTCGCCGTCCACGCGTACCCGTGGCAGGTTGAAGCTGAGCAGGCCCAGCGTGATGATCGCGCCGAATATCCACATCATCATCAGCCAGATGCCTGCTTCGAAGCCGCTCAACGGACGGCCCCAGCGGGTGGCGGGATGGACGGCGGCGGGATCGCCGTGGGCGACCGTACCCGCCGGCACACTCACGCGACGGCCCAGGGTGAGCAGGTCGTAGGCCAGCACGCCGGCACCCACCGCGAAGACGACGCCGAACAGCGGCAGCATCAGCTTGAACATGCCCATCGCGCGGGAGACGTCGCCGCCGAACCAGTCCAGCCCCAGGATGCGGTAGACGTAGATCTGCACCGTGCCGCCAATCGCGAAGGCGAACGCCATGCCGAGGACGCCGGTGAGTACCAGCCAGAAACCGAGCTTGCCCAGCCGCTGGTCGTAATTCGGCACCTTGCGGATGATCGGCACCGCGTAATAGGCCGCCGCGATACCCAACATGCCGAAGGTGCCGAACAGCGCCAGGTGCGCGTGCCCCGGGGTCACCCAGGTGCCGTGCGACCACACGTTGGTCAGCGCGAACGTCATGGTGAAGCCGAGAATGCCAGCGCCGATCTGCTCCAGCACCACCGAGCCCAGGATGAAGTAGAACGCGGGAGCGTTTTCCAACGGACGTCTGTTCGTGTGCGCATCGAGATAGATGTGCCAGAAGCAGAACACCAGCGGCAGCGGTTCCAGCGCGCTGAACAGCGAACCCCAGAACTGCCAGAACTCCGGCGTGCCGATCCAGAAATAGTGGTGCGCGTTGCCGATCAGCCCGGACAGCCACACCAGCGCCACGCCCCAGAACACCGCAAAGCCCACCGACTTGATGTCGACCTTGAACATCAGCACCAGCAGGAAACCGACCAGGGTGATGTGGATGACCTCCCACACGCCCTCGACCCAGTAGTGCACCACAAACCAGCGGAAGTATTCCTGCAGATCGAGCCGCGCCACGTAGAACAGGCCGAACACCCATACCAGCATCAACGCGGTGACGCCGAGGCCGAGGCCCCAATGGATCTCGTTCCACTGGCGCACCGGCGGGAACGTGCGCAGCACCACGTAAGCCAGAATGGCGAAGCCGACCAGCACGAGTACGCCGGCAATCCGGCCCGCCTCCAGATACTCAAGTCCTTGCTGCAGCCACGGCTGCCCCTGCCACCACCCGGCGATGCCGGTCTGGGCCAGCCGCAGGGTGAAGAAGTTCCACAAGGTGATCACGATCAGTGCATAGAACAGCAGCTTGATCAGCCACGGCGAAACCATCTCGCGTTTGGCCAATAGCGGCCCGACGAACAGGATCGCGCCGATGAAGCCGCACAGGATCCACAGGATGCCCAGGTTGAGGTGCTCGGCGCGTGCGGTGTTGAAATTCACCACCCCCGCGAGCACGGTCGGGTCGACCTGTTGCACCGACAGCAGCAGGCCGTAACCGACCTGGAAGACGAACAGCACCAGCATCAGCATGAAGAAACGCAGGCTCAGCCGTTGGGTCTGGAATTCGATTTGCATCACTGCTTCTCCAGGGTGTGGAGGTAGGCCACGATGGCGTTGACTTCGTCATCCTTGAGCAGGGTGTCGTAGGCGGGCATCACGCTCGCCGGATAACCCGCCACGATCTTCGCGTTGGGTTGACGGATCGATTCCTGCAGGTAGGCATCATCGGCGGTGACCGTGCTGCCGTCGGCAAGGTTGACCTTCGCGTTGTACAGGCCACCCCAGCCCGGACCGACCAGCCGTTTTTTGTCGCTTGCATGACAGGCCACGCAGCCGGTGTCCTTGACCAACTGCGCGCCGTGTGCCGCGGGATCGAGTGCGGGCCCGGCGGGCACCGGTGATGCTGGCGCAGGAGCCGCTTGAGCGGCCGCCGGGGTGCCATGCGCAAGCTGCAGGCGACGGTCGAGTCCTTCCACTTCCACCTTGGGCGGCCAGCCCTCGGTGTTCATCGCCGAGGTGTACTTCAGATAGGCGATCAGCTGGCCGATTTCGTCCTTGCTGAGCGGAAGATTCGGCATCATGGTGGTGCCGCCACCGCGTCGCTCGATGCGTTCCGCCGCCCCCGGAAATTTCTTCAGATAGGCGTCGATCGAGTCGGTGCCGGTGTCGGCTGACTGGTTCGGATCCAGCAACTGCGCGCGTACCGCCGTCGCCGTTGGCCAGCCTCCGGCCGAGGGCAGGAACGCGGCCAGCCATGCGGGTCCGGCGTGCTTGTATTCTTCGGTGAGATCCGGGCCCAGATAGGCGCCGTTGCCGACCATGGTGTGGCAACCCATGCAGTTATAGGCCTGGAACACGCGCTTGCCATCGGCAGCCTGGTAAGGGCCGAACGAAACCGTGTCTGGAGTCACCTGGCCACGCGACTTGAGGAAAGAGAAGATCGACAGTGCGACGAAGATCAGGGCCAGGATGGCCAATACCACAAACGCACCCCGACGCCGCGGCGTCTCGCAACTGCTACCGCCTGTTCCGCAGCTCATGAGAGTTTGTCCTGGTCGGTGGTCGTTGCGGCCTGCTCCTGCGTGTCGTGCAGGAACAAGATGCGCAGGCTGCCGATGAAGACGTAGAACACGTACACCGCCAGCACGAAGCCGGCTGCGAAGTAGATCCACCACGCGAGGTGTGATTCGGGCCAGTACTCGAAGTCGCGCCAGAATGGCCAGGACAACAGGACGGCTGCCACACAGGCCAGCACCGAAAGCGTCAGATCCGTGATCCGTTGCGTCATGCGATTCCCCCAAGGTTGGTTCGAGCACAGCCGAGAAACGTCGCGGATCAATGCATCCCTCCCCCGAGGGATCCGCGCGCCAGGCAGGCCGAATATAGGAGTGGGGAAAGTCTTCGCGCCTGATCCATGTCAAGCGGCGGTGTGTTTCCCGTCGGCTTGCCGCGACAGTGCCGGCCGCCGGCTCGTGGATCCGGTGCGATCGTCGCAACCACGCATGGCCGGTGGTGCATGCGCGCACCCGCGCCGGCAATCAGTCGATCTTGATCGGCTCATGCAGGCCCGGTAGCTGGCAGGTGACGCCGCGCTGTTCCAGTACTTCCTGCATCGCCTGCATGCCGCGGCCGTATTCGCCGTGCACCAGGAACACCTTGCGCCGTGGCGCATCGCCCAGCCAGGCCAGCAGCGATGGCTGGTCGGCGTGGGCGGAGAAGCCGTTGATCGTCCACACCTGCGCGCGCACCGGAATCTCCTCGTTGAACACGCGCACGCTGGCCGCGCCGTCGATGATCCGCCGCGCCAGCGTGCCCTCGGCGGCATAGCCGACGAAGACCACGCTGCTGCGCTCGCGCCACAGGTTGTGCTTGAGGTGGTGGCGCACGCGGCCGCCGTTGCACATGCCCGAGCCGGCCAGGATGATCGCGCCACCGTCGATGCTGTTGATCGCCATCGACTCGCTGGTCTCGCGGGTGAAATGCAGGCCGGGCATCGCGAACGGGTCGCCGTGCTGCAGTTCGGCGAGGAAGGCGTCGTCGAAGCATTCCGGATGGCGGCGGAAGATCTCGGTGGCGGAGATCGCCATCGGTGAATCCAGGAATACCCGCACGTGTGGCGGGATCGCACCGTCGCGGATGCCGCGGTGCAGGTAGTAGAGGATCTCCTGGGTGCGCTCCAGCGCAAAGGTGGGAATCACCACGTTGCCGCGGCGGGTCACGGTCTCGTGGATGGCCTGGTACATCTCGTCGATCGAGTCGGGGACGGAGCGGTGCGGACGGTCGCCGTACGTGCTTTCCATCACCACGTAGTCGGCGGCCGGTGCGGGCGTCGGATCGCGCAGCAGCGGCCGGCCCGGGTTGCCGAGGTCGCCGGAGAACAGCATGCGGCGGCGCTGCTTGCCGTCGTCCAGTTCGAGCAGGACCGAGGCCGAGCCGAGGATGTGGCCGGCGTCGAGGAAGCACGCAGTGACGCCGTCGACGACCGGCACGGTGTCGCCGTAGCCGACATCCGGGCCGAAGAAATCCAGCGCATGCAACGCGTCGTCCAGCGTGTACAGCGGCGGCGCAATCACCTCGCCGCGACGGTTGCGGCGCTGCGCCCGGCGCGCCTCCTCTTCCTGGATGCCCGCCGAATCGAGCATCACCACCCGCGCCAGCTCGCGGGTGGCGGCGGTGGTGAGGATGCGGCCGCGAAAGCCCTGGCGCACCAGCAACGGAATCCGCCCGCAGTGATCCAGGTGGGCATGCGTGAGCAGCAGCACGTCGATGCCGGCCGGGTCGAAGCCGAACGGTTCGGCGTTGGCCCGCTCGACCTCCTCGCTGCCCTGGAACATGCCGCAGTCGATCAGCACGCGGCGGTCGTTGCAGGTGATGAGGTGGCAGGAACCGGTGACCTGTTTGGCGGCGCCGTGGCAGCTGTAGATGATCATGCGTGGTTTTACCCTTGGTTGCGCGGTCGGCCGGACTGTCGCATGAAGCTTGTGCAAGCGTACTGACCGACGTCAATCCGGATGCCCGGCGTTCTTAAGACTCGCATAAGCCGTCCCGGTTGCAATGCCACCCAAGGCAATCATGCCGAGACCGGAGAAGCACCATGAAACGCATCGTCATCGCACCGTTGTTCCTTGTCGCCGCCGCGCTGTCGGCGTCCGCCTTCGCCGCACCGCAATGCACCAGCGCACCGCGTGCGCAGTGGCTTACCGAGGCGGCGATGAAGCAGAAGGTCCTCGACCAGGGCTACACCATCAAGGTGTTCCAGGTCACCGGCAACTGCTACGAGATCTACGGCAAGGACAAGGCCGGCAACAAGGTCGAGATCTACTTCGACCCCACCGACGGCCGCATCGTCAAGAAGAAGGGCGGCTGACTTCCAACCGAGCGAGGACAAGTCCATGAACGCCACGATCAAGGTGTGGGATCCGCTGGTACGCGTGTTTCACTGGTCACTGGCGGGCTTGTTCCTCGCCAATTTCTTCACCGAGGACGGCGAGCTGGTCCATCGCGGGATCGGCTACGCCATCCTGGCCCTGCTCGCCGTGCGTTTCGTGTGGGGCTGGGTCGGCACGCGGCACGCGCGCTTCAGCGACTGGGTACCTGGTCCGCACCGCGTGCGCAGCTATCTGCGCGGACGCCTGGCCGGGCGCTCGCAACGGCAGCTGGGGCACAACCCGGGCGCGGCGGTGATGATCCTGGCCCTGCTCGTCGGCGTGTTGCTGGTGGGCGTCACCGGCTGGCTACAGACGACGGATGCCTTCTTCGGTGTCGGCTGGCTGGAGGATCTGCACGAGGTGCTGGCCTATGGCGTGCTGGTGCTGGTCGGCGTGCACGTGCTGGCCGCGGTGGGCGAAAGCGTCCATTACGGCGAGAACCTGATCGCCGCGATGATCCACGGCCGCAAGCGCGCACTGGGGCACGACGATGCCGGTGACGAAAACCTGCGATGAATTGCCTCAGGTCACATTGGCAGGCACTTCGCTGACTAGAATCCGGCCATGCGCATCCTGCTAGCCGAGGACGACCGGGCACTGGGGCAGGCGCTGGCCGACGGCCTGCGCCGGCTCGGCTATGCGGTGGACTGGATCACCGACGGCAGCCAGGCCGCGGCCGCGCTGGCCGACACGACCTACGCCGCCGCGGTGCTGGACTGGAATCTTCCGCGCAGCAGCGGGCCGGTGATCATCGCCGGCATGCGCCGGCGCCGGGATGCCACCCCGGTGCTGCTGCTGACCGCCCGCGACGAGCTCTCCGACCGGGTCGCCGGGCTGGATGCGGGCGCCGACGATTACGTGGTCAAGCCGGTGCATCTGGACGAACTCGCCGCCCGCCTGCGCGCGCTGCTGCGCCGGGCCGATGGCCAGGTCGAGCCGGCGATCCGCGTAGGCGAACTCGAAGTCACCCCGGCCGCGCGCGTTGCCACGCTGGAGGGCGCGGCACTGGACTTGACCGCCCGCGAATACCAGTTGCTGGAAACCCTGGTACGCCACCCCGGGCGTGCCTATTCGCGCGACCAGCTGGAAGAAGCCCTGTACGGCTGGGACCAGGAAGTGGCCAGCAACGCGGTGGAAGTGCACATCCACCACCTGCGCCACAAGCTCGGGCCGGGCTGGATCCGCACCTTGCGCGGCATCGGCTACGCGATCAACCTGCCCGGTAGCCCAGCCGCATGATCCGCCCCTCGCTCAACCGGCGGCTGGTGCTGCGGCTGGTGGCCGGCATCGTGCTGGTGTGGTGCGCCGCCGGCGGCTGGCTGGCCTGGCGCAGCCTGCACGAGGTCGACGAGATCTTCGACCAGATGCTGGTGCGCACCGCCGCCAGCGTGTTCGCCGTGATGCCCGACACGTCGGCGCGGTTCGGCGCGGTGCGCCTGCCGGACAGGCAGGTGCTGGACTCCGACGCCACCGCGCATCGACCCGCCATCACCGTGCGCGATGCCCGCGGCCAGCTGCTGATCGGCAGTACCGAGCTGCCCGCGCTGAGCTTCGATCCGGGTGACGCGCACTTCCATTCGGTCACCTACGGGCCACGGCGCTGGCGGGTATTCCAGCGTTGGGATGCGCAGCGGGAGTACTGGATCCAGGTGGCGGCACCGCTGGACGAACGCGACGAGCTGATGCGCAAACTGCTGGCGCCGGCGTTGCTGGCGCTACTGGCCTTGCTGGTGCTGGTGCCGCCGATGGTGTTCGCCGGCTTGCGCAGCGGACTGAAACCGCTGCGCAAGCTGACCCGCAGCCTGTCCGCCGGAACCAGCGCGATGACGGCCTCGCTCACCGACGAACGCGTGCCGGTCGAGCTGGCGCCGTTCACCGAGGCGATCGATCGGCTGGTCGATCGCCTCAAGCTCAGTCTGGAGCATGAGCGCCGCTTCACCGCCGACGCTGCCCACGAACTGCGCCATCCGCTGGCGGTGCTGCGGCTGGAGCTGGACCTCGCCGGGCGCAGCGACGATGCGGTTGCCCGCGCGCTGCACCTGCAGCGCTCGCAGGATGCACTCGACCGCATGCAGCGGCTGGTGACCCAGTTGCTGCTGCTGGCGCGCGTCGAGAAACTGACTGAGCTGGACGACGCTGGTCCGTTGCGCCTGGCGAGCGTGGCCGAAGCCGCGCTGCGCGACGCCAGCGAGCATGCGGCGGCGCGCGCCATCGAGTTGTCGCTGGATCACGATGGCAATGACTTCGTGCAGGGCAACCGCGGCCTGCTCGGCATCCTGGTGCAGAACCTGCTCGACAACGCCTTGCGCCACGTGCCCGACCACGGCCGGGTGAACGTGCGCGTCGGTGGCCACGCCGACCGGGTGACCCTCGAGATGGATGACAGCGGTGCCGGCTTTGCGTCAACCGATACGGCGCGGCTGGGCGAACGCTTCCATCGCCCCGAAGGCAGCGTGGGTGAAGGCAGCGGGCTGGGCCTTTCGATTGCGCAGGCGATCGCCAGCCTGCACCACGGCCAGCTGGCGTTCGGCCGTTCCGCGCTGGGCGGGGCACGGGTCAGTTTCAGCCTTCCACGCGCCGCGGCTGCCACACCGCATTCGCCAAGCTATGCCTGAACACCGGATATCCAGCATGGATGTCTTGGAGAGCCGCATGACCGCGACGCTCGCCGTCAACGGTCGCTGCCGGCTTGCGCACCGCCCGGCGTTCCCGCCACGGGAGCCAGCGCGACAGCGGCATCAGCGGGCTCATCGCCACCACCCATGGCCTGATACAGCGCCACGCTGTCGATCAGGCGCTGTGCCTGCGCCGCAGTCAGCGCGATGCGAGTCTGCTGCAGCTGTTGTTGCGCGATGAGCAGCTCGGTGTCGCTGGCGGCGCCCAGCGCCTGGCGGTGGCTGACCGCGGTCAGCGATGCCTGCGCGGACGCCTCGGCGGCCGCCTGCGCGGACAGGATGTGCGCGTCGTTCTCCAGCGCACGCAGGACGTCGGCGACGCTGCGCAAGGCCTCCAGCACCACGCCCTGGTAGTTCGCCGCGGCCGCGTCGAGTGCCGCCAGCGCCGCGCGTTTTTTTGCCGGCAGGCCGGCGTCGAACAATGGTTGCGTCAGTTGTGCCAGCAACGCCCATGCGGCCGAGCCGTTGCCGAACAGCGCACCCGTGCTCAAGGCTTGCGAGCCGAGATTGGCACTGAGATCGAGTTGCGGGTAGAGCTTGGCGATCGTGACGCCGTAATCCGCGTTGGCCTCGTGCAGCAAGGCCTCCGCGGCCTGGATGTCGGGCCGACGGCGTACCAGTTCCGATGGCAGCAGCACCGGCAGTTGGGTGGGCAGACGGAACTCCGCCAGACGGAACGACGGCAGATCGCCGGCACCGGGCGCACGTCCGGCCAGCACGGCAAGCAGGTGATCGTGCTGCTGCAGCTGCTGGCGCAGCTGCGGCACGCTGGCGCGGGTGCGCTCAACCTGGGTCTGCAGGGTCGACGCCTCGTCCGGCGCGGCGGTCCCCAGTCGCACCCGCGCGCGGGTCAATGCCAGTTGTTCCTCCTGCGCCTGCAGCATGGCTTCGGTTGCCTCCAACTGGGCGGCAAGTTGCGCCTGCGCGATCGCGGTACTGACGACATTCGCCGCCAGGGTCAGCTGCGCGCCCGCCAGTTGCTGGCGTTGATAGTCGACACGCGCGGTCAGCGCCTCCAGTGCGCGCCGATCGCCGCCGGCCAGGTCGAGCTGGTAATGCACGCCGACGCTGGCGTTGTACACGTCGAACTCGCGCGTATCTCCCGCTTGCCCGAGTGCGGCCGGATTCAGGCGCTGGCGCTGCCCGGCGAGTGCGGCGTCCACTTGCGGGTAGCGCGTCGAGCCAGCCTGCGCGGCGCGGTTCTCCTGCGCCTGGCGTAGCGTGGCTCCAGCCGCCGCGACGGTCGGGCTGGCCTGCAACGCCTGCACGATCAGCGCATCCAGCCGCGGCGAGCCCAGCGCGTGCCACCACGCGCCGCCCACCCCGGCGTCGGTGACGAAACGCTGTGCGTCGCCGTGGGTGGTGGCAGCCGCCACGGTCTGCATCGCAACGGGGGAAGCCGTATAGACGTCCGTTGCAGGTGCCGCCGGTGGCCTGAAATCGGGGCCCGCCGAGCAGCTGGCCAGCAGCGCCGCCAGCACGGCGGCAAGGGATCGTGCGGGCAGTTCAGCGCTGGCCATGGAAGTGCTCCAGGAACGGTTTGCGGAATTGCTGGTGACAACCGAGGCAGGCGCCCTGCACGTTGGCGAACGCCGCGATCGCCGCGGCGCCATCCTGCCGTTGCGCGGCCTGCGCCAGCCATTGCGCGGCGTCGTGGGCCTGCCGGTCATGGTCACGGAAGCGGCTGGCGTCCTTGCCAGCGAAGGCGAGGATGCGCAGCTTTTCCGCCAGCGGCGGCTGCGGATGATCGGCGATGCGCGCCGCCAGTTTCGCCACCGCGGGCCAGTCCTCGCGCACGATGCCATCGGTGACGCCCTGCATGTCCTTGCCCAGGTCTTGCATGATCGTGGTAAGCGCCAGCGGGGCGGGGTGGTCGACGTCATCACCGGCAGCAAGCGCCAGTGACGCACCGGTGGCGAGGAGCACGGCAGTCATGATCGCGGTGCCGCGGGACCATGGGGTGGCGGTGCGGGCCGTGCTGTCGGGACTGATCGACATGAGTGGACTCCTTGGGTGGTGGACCTATTGTTCGGGGGACTGGCCACGAGCGATCGGCTGCCACCCCGGATGATCGAAATAGCGTGGATACAGCTCGAGCACGTCGAGCATCTGCGGGAGTCCTTCCGCGGTGAGCAGGCGACCGAGCAGGAGGTGCAGGCTGGCGTCGGCCCCGGGTTCGCGGCGCGGCTGGCTGACGATCGTGGCCACGCTGTCTTCGAGCGAGCTGGCCGCCGCCCGGTGCTGCCGTGCGCTCAGTGGTCCGTCGGTCTGCGCCTGCTGTATCCAGGCCACGACGGCACGGATACGTTCCATGCCTTCGCGCAGCGAGGCATCGGTACGCCATGGCCGGCCGTGGTCGAGCTGGAGCTTCTGTCCCGCGATGCCGCGCCGGTGAAAGCTGCCGTCGACGGGTATCGTTCCAGCGGCCGTCCAGTCCGGCGCAGCCGTGGCCACAAGCAGGGCAAGCATGCCGAGATGCGGGATCGGCCGGGAACGGAGGAATCGCGTCATCAGGGCTGCCGACGGTTTCATTCGAACCCCCGTCCTTCGCCGACTTCCTCGTGGGTGACGCCGTCGCGGATGTGATAGATGCGCTTGAATGTCGGGATGATTTTTTCGTCGTGGGTGACCACGATGACCGCCGTCTCGAATTGGCGGGCCATTTCGTTGAGGATGCGGATCACTGCCAACGCGCGTTCACTGTCCAGCGGCGCGGTAGGTTCGTCGGCCAGGATCACCGGCGGCCGGTTGACCAGCCCGCGGGCGATTGCCACGCGCTGCTGTTCGCCACCGGAAAGCTGCGATGGCATCGCCTTGGCGCGATGGGAAACGTCCAGCGCCTTGAGCAGCTCCTGGGCCCGCTGGCGCGCCTCGGCGTTGGGCACGCCGGCCAACATCGGCAGCAAGGCGACATTGTCGGTGACGTCGAGGAACGGGATCAGGTACGGCGCCTGGAACACGAAGCCGATCTTGTCCCGGCGCAGGGCACGCAGATCGGGAATCTTCCAGCCGTTGTCGTAGATCACCTCGTCGCCCAGCGTCATGCGCCCGGCAGAGGGATCGATCACCGCGCCCAGGCATTTGAGCAGGGTGCTCTTGCCCGAGCCGGAGGGGCCGATCAATCCGACCACCTCGCCGGGCGCCACCTGCATGTTCACGTCCTTCAGCGCATCGACGGCGGTGTCGCCGCTGCCGTAACGCTTGCTCACGCCCTCGATGAGGATGCCTTTGCCGCCCATGCGTCAGCCCCCGATCGCTTCGGCCGGGTCGACCTTGAGTGCAGCGCGGATGGCCACGATGCTGGCGAGCACGCAGATCGCCATTACCCCGAGCAAACCCATACCGGCGTCGCGCGGGACCAACAGCACGTACTTGGGGAACAGCGGCGCGGCCCAGGTGGCGGTGATCTTGCCGACCACGAAGCCGATCAGACCAAGCACGAGTGCCTGCTGCATGATCATCGCGGCGATCGTGCGGTTCTTGGTGCCGATGAGTTTCAGCACGGCGATTTCGCGAATCTTGTCCATGGTCAGCGTATAGATGATGAACGCGACGATGGCGGCACTGACGATCGCCAGGATCACCAGGAACATGCCGATCTGCCTGGCCGAGGTGGCGATCAGCTTGCCGACCAGGATCCCTTCCATCTGCGTGCGGTCGTAGACCTGCAGGCGTTTCCATTGACGGATCGGCGCCGCCACTTCCTCCGGGGTGTGGCCGGGCTTGATGCGCACCAGGATGGCGTTGACGTAGTTGTTGCTGGTTTGCGATGCGGTCACGTCGTCAAGCAGGCCGGGCACGCCGGGGCGGTTGAACGCCGGGTTGGCCGCGGTGCGGCGGCGCTGCATCAGGATGGCGTCGTTGTCCTTGAGGAATTGCGCCTCCTGTGCATCCTTGAGCGGAACAAACACCATCGGGTCGCCGCTGGAGGAGACCATGCGCCGGGTCAGCCCGACCACGGCATAGCGGTTGCGGCGAATCTGCAGCACGTCGCCGGGCTTGAAGCCGGTGGCGATGTCGACCACCGCCTCGTAGTGGCCGCGGGTGATCTGGCGCCCGGCGACCAGGTACGGCGGCCAGCCCGGCGTGCCCGGCGCACCGGCGGCAATGCCCACCACCATCGCGCGCACGTCCTGTTCGCCGCGGCCCACCTGCATGGTGAGATAGGTGACGTTGGCGGCCTCCGCCACGCCCGGCATCGACCGGATGCTGCGCCACAGGTCGTCGTACACGCTGGACGATTCGGCGTATGGCCCGAGCGTGCTCTTCTGCACCACCCACAGGTCGGCACCGCTGTTGTCGAGCAGCGCCTTGCCGTCGTCGACCATGCCGCGATAGACGCCGGCCATGGTCAGCGTCACCCCGATCAGCAGGCCCAGGCCGATGCCGGTGAACACGAACTTGCCCCAGGCATGCAGGATGTCGCGGCCGGCCAGGCTGATCATGGCGAGACCCCGGGAATATGCTCGACGACGTGGATGCGGCTGCGCGCGGTCAGCGCGCTTTCGCTGTAGACCACCACCCGGTCGCCGGGCTTGACGCCCTTGCGGATCTGCACGTTGCCGTCCAGGTCGGCGACGCCCGGCTCGACCGCGGCGAAACGCAAGTCGCCATCGATCAGCTTCCACACGCCGCGCACGCCATTCGCCTGCCGGATCGCCGCATTCGGCACCACCGGCAGCGCCGTCGTCGCCGGCAGCGTCACGGCCACCTGCGCCAGTTCGCCCAGCGGCGGCAGCGGCTGCGGCAAGGTGTCGAACACGACCTTGGCCAGCGTCTCCTCGGTCACTGCGTCGGCCATGGGCTCGACCCACAGCACCCGCGCGTCCCATGTCCGATCGCTGCGCGAGCGTAGCGTTACTTGAGCCGGCAACCCGGCGGCCAATCCTTGCGCACCGAGCTGATCGAAGCGCGTGTCGATCCACAGGCTGTGCGGATCGATCACTTCGACCACCGCCTGGCCGGCCACTACGGTGGTGCCGGGGTCGGCGTCGCGGCGGGTCACCAGGCCGTCGACCGGTGCCAGCAACTGCAGGTTCGCGCGCTGGGCGAGCAGGGCGGCGCGATCGGCTTGCGTCCGTGCCAGTTCCTCGCTCGCGCCACTGCGCGCGGCAGCGGCAACCTGCAGCTCCTGCCGCTTGCTGTCCACCGCCTCGGTGCTGATCGCGTGTACGGCCAGCAACCGCTCGTAGCGCCGCGCCTGGGTCTGCGCATAGCGCTGGCGGGCGTCCGCCTCGCGCAACTGGGCCTCGGCACGGCGGGCGGCGGCGTACTGCGCCTGGATGCGCTGGTCCAGGTCGACCGGGTCCATCATGCCCAGCAACTGCCCGGCCTTGACCCGGTCGCCCACCTGGACGTCGACCTGCTGCACACGGCCGGCGAAGGTCGGGCCGATCCGGTAGGTGTAGCGCGCCTCGACCGTGCCGATGCCGAACAGCGCCGGGGTGATCGCCCGGGTACCTACCGTGGTGGCGGTCACCGCCACCGGCGCCAGCGGCCCCGAGCGCAAGATCACGTAAATGAACAGCAAGGCGATCGGCAGCAGTGCCGCCAGCAGGGTCAGCGTGCGTCGTTGCAGGTGCGGGCGTTTCATCAGCGTGCGCTCGCGATGCCGCGGCGGTAGATCGCAAACGCGCCCGGGGCTTCCTGGCGCATGCGCCGGGTGTCACCGGCCAGCAAGGCTTGCATCACCAGACCCTGGATGCTGCCGATGAACAGCGTGGCCGCCGCAGTCGGGTCCAGTTGGGGATCCAGCTCGCCGGCGGCCTTGCCGTCCTCGATCAATGCGCGCAGGCGCTCGCCGTAACGGCGGATCATGGTCTGCACCATCCGCTTGGCGGCGGTGTCCTCGGCCCGCTGCAGTTCGCCGAACAGCATCCGCGGCACGCCCGCATGCTCGGCGACGAACGCAATGTGCGCCATGAACATCGCCTCGAGCGCGGCCAGTGGGCTGGCGGCACCCCGCGCGGCGCGTTCGACCCGCGCCAGCAGGTGATCGGCCACCCACTCCATGACCGCCTGCCAGATCGCCTCCTTGTTCGGGAAGTGGCGGAACAGGGCGCCTTGGGTCAGTTTCATCGACGTGGCGATCGCCGCGGTGGTGATCTCGCTGGGGTTCTGCTCGGCCGCCAGCTTGATAACCGCCTCGACCGTGACCGCGCGGCGTTCGTCCGCAGGCAGATGTTTGCGGTGGGTATCCATCGTGATGGTCCATCATAAGTAAGTAAGTAATTACTATCTTATCGAGACAAAAGCCGTTGTCAACGGGAGCTGGCACGAAGGATTCATGTGTGATGGATTTTTGTCAGGACGACGGACGGGCGGCGGCGCCCACGCTCATAACGTGCATGGAGCCCGGTGACCGGGATGGCACGGAATGGCACGGAATGGCGACCGGGTTCCGGCTGACGGATATCGGCATGTTGCCGTGTTTGCGGCGCCGAACGTGCGCGGCGACATCAGTGCGCTGCTGCCTTGCGCAGGCTGCCGCGCGTCATGCGGCGAAGGAGTTCCAGCCAGGCGATGGCAGCGGCCAGCATCCCGGCGGTGGCGAGCAGCGTAAACGTGCCCGGCACCGCCAGCCCCATCACGCCGCGGAAGAACGGTACCCCGACCACGATCGCCAGCATCAGCGCCACGCCGCCGAACATTCGCGCCAGCCAGGGGTTGCGCGCCGGCATGCGGCTCAGTGCCGGGCGGGACACGTCGCGGTTGGCCAGGGTCAGCAGGAACAGGCCGATCACCAGCGCAATGAACACGGCGCTGCGGCTTGGCGCGGCGTCCACTTCCTGGCCGAGCAGCAGGCCGTAGCCGACCAGCAGGATGCCGGCAAAACCGAGGCCCTGGATCACTGCGTAGCGCAGGTTGGCGGCGGCGAACGGGGAGTCCGACGGTGCGCGCGGCGGCCGCCGCATGATGTCGTCGGCAGCGGGCTCCGCCTCGAACACCACCGAGCAGGCCGGGTCGATCAGCAGTTCCAGCAGCACGATGTGCACCGGCATCAGCAGCACCGGCCAGTGCAGCAGGGTCGGTACCAGCGCCAGCGCGATGATCGGCATGTGCACGGCGAAGACGAAGCGGGTGGCCTTGGTGATGTTGTCGTAGATGCGCCGGCCCTGGCGGATCGCCGTCACGATGCTGGCGAAGCTGTCGTCCAGCAACACCAGCGCGGCGGCCTCGCGCGCCACGTCGGTGCCGCGCTCGCCCATCGCGATACCGACGTCGGCGGCCTTCAGTGCGGGCGCGTCGTTGACGCCGTCGCCGGTCATCGCCACCACCTCGCCGTCCTCGCGCAGCAGCTGCACCAGT
>LNAP01001830.1_pt1 | contig 25988 bp, 29 predicted proteins | sample 602601 | NCBI WGS metagenome assembly LNAP01 (sample SAMN02440304, study PRJNA202911) | soil metagenome | biome: Subtropical and temperate rainforests or woodlands; isolation source: soil samples (1 kg each in a 20% v/v slurry with milli Q water) were... ...
GCTCGGGTTAGGCAAACTTTCCGTGGGGCCGCCATACTTTAATGCCGTTTTCATACCGCTGATGGTGCCCGCGCTGCTTCTCATGGCGGTAGGCCCGGTTGCTAACTGGAAGTCGGCCAAGATAAGCGCTCTGATGAAACACCTGCATGTTCCAGCTGTGGTGGCGCTTGTGATCGGTGTTGGCGCACCATTCATGCTAGGGCGTTGGTCGGCGTTGGTGGCTTTAGGCTTGGCACTGGCCACGTGGATTGCCACTGCGGTGGTTAAGGGCATCGTTGACCGTATGCGGGCTACGCGCACTGGGCTGCGAGCCCAACCGCTTAGCTGGCTAGGCATGCATCTGGCCCATTTAGGCATTGCTGTGTTCGTAGCGGGAGTAACGCTCGTCATGGGCTATGAAACCGAACAGGACGTGCGTATGACGCCTGGCAGCACGGTAAGCGCAGGGGGCTATGACTTGAAGTTTCTAGGCGTCAATAAAGCACAGGGACCTAATTATGTCGCAGAAATCGGTGATATCGAGCTGTCACGCGATGGTCGAATCTTACGTCTGCTTCACCCTGAAAAACGCAGCTACATCTCCTCGGAAATGCCCATGACCGAAGCGGCCATTGACGCCAACGGGTTGCGTCACGTGTACGTCGCCCTGGGTGAGCCGCTCACCGACGGTGCCTGGAGCGTACGATTCGTTGATTGGATCTGGATTGGGTGCATCTTGATGGCGTTGGGTGGGCTGTTAGCCATCAGTGATCGCCGTTATCGACTTAAGCGTCGCGAACGAAAGACTGCCTTGCTTGCAGGAGGAGCCACATCATGAGTCGCTTTGTATGGCCGTTGGTTGCTTTTGTCGTGCTGGTGGGCTTCCTGGCTTTTGGTTTGACCCTCAAGCCCAGCGAAGTCCCTTCGCCTTTTATTAACAAACCGGCACCGAGTTTCACGTTGCCTCAATTGGCGTCCCCAGAAGAAACGTTTTCACCGGAAGCGATGAAAGGCAAAGTGTGGCTGCTTAATGTGTGGGCCTCCTGGTGCTATGCCTGTCTTGAAGAGCATCCCGTGATTACGGCCTTGGCTAGAACGCATGCAGTCCCCATAGTTGGTCTTAACTACAAGGATGTGCGCGGGGAAGCTATTTCGTGGTTGGAACGTCATGGCAATGGGTATGTGTTGTCCGTATCCGATACGCAAGGGCGCGTGGGTATCGACTATGGCGTTTATGGCGTGCCTGAGACCTTTGTTATCGATAAAGCCGGGCTCATTCGTTACAAGCACATCGGAGCGGTAACCGACAGCGCGGTGCGCGACACGCTTCTACCCCTGATACGGGAGCTTGAGAAATGAAACATTGGTGGTTGACATTGTTGTGTGCCGTCATCGCCTTGCCATCGTGGGCGAATAACGGAGCGGCGGAAAAGCGCATGCTGGGCATCGCGGCCGAATTGCGCTGTCTGGTGTGCCAGAACGAGTCTATTGCGGCGTCACGCGCCGACCTGGCCGTGGACTTGCGTCAGCAGATACGTGAGCAGATCCAGGCGGGCAAAAGCGATACCGACATCAGAGCCTATATGGTTGATCGTTATGGTGATTTCATACTCTATCGCACGCCACTAAAAGCCACCACGCTATTGCTATGGTTTGGCCCCATGTTGCTGCTGGCCTTTGGGCTCCTCGTTCTGGCGACAACATTGCGTCGCCGGAAACGCAGTGTGGCTGACGCATTGTTAAGCGACGATGAGCGCAAGAGAGCGCAGGCGCTGCTAGCGCAAACCACGGACAACGGAACATAACCATGAATTTGATTTTTATCCTTATTGCTGGTCACCTTGTGGCTAGTGTTTGTTCTGTGGCGTAGCCCCAAGCTGGACAGCAGTGTCGAGCATCACGCCGTCAATGCGGCGGTACTGCGGGACCAACTGGTTGAACTGGAGCAGGATCGCGCCAACGGTATATTGTCTTTACCTGATCACGCTGCGGCCCAACAAGAGCTGCAACGACGTGTGCTCGATGAGGCAACACCAGCGCAGGATACCGGGCAACGGCGCCATAGCAGCAAGTCAGCCGCGATAGCGCTGGCCATCGTCTTGCCCGTGGCAGCAACGCTTACCTATCTGGCGATAGGGAACCCCGCAGCCATTACGCCACCGCCGGCGCAAAATGCTCCCGCTATGACACAAGCCGATGTGCAGGCCATGGTGGATTCGCTCGCTGCGAGGCTGACGCGCAATCCTGATGATGCTCCTGGCTGGCTCATGCTGGCGCGCTCTTATCGCTATTTGGAAAAGTATGAAGATGCTGCCGCAGCTTTTGCCAAAGCGGCTAGCGTCATCCAGACGGATCCATTGGCATTGTCAGAGTATGCCGAAACACTCGCCAGAAGCCGCCCTGCGGGATTTAAAGGGGAGCCGACACAACTGCTGGAGCGCGCGTTAACGCTTAATCCTCGGGAACCATTCGCCCTGACTTTGGCGGGCGCCGCAGCGCTAGAGCGCCAAGATTATCCGGGAGCTATCGATTACTGGCAACAGTTACTCGGACTGCTTCCAGCTGATTCGGACGCCGCGCAAGCCGTCGCAAACACCATAGAGCGGACTCGCCGAGAACAAGCCGAAACGGCGACCGCCAAGAACTGATGGATGCTGAACATTAACAATGAATAACTCTTTTAAGATCATTGCATGGGCGGCGATGGCATTAATCAGCGTGATCGCCATTGCGACAGCTTTGTTTTTTTATCAACGTAATAATGCCTCGAAAAGCCTTCTTAGTGGCGTAGTTAATGTTTCGGTGGACATAGGGGGTCAGCGCTTCATGCGCTGGCATACTCCCCGCGAACTGCCTTTGATCTCCTTTCAGGATGCGACGGGTAAGACCGTGACCTTGGCCGATTTTCGGGGCCGTGTTGTTTTACTCAACATTTGGGCTACCTGGTGTCCGCCATGCCGAGAAGAAATGCCGTCGCTTGATAGGCTAAATGCCAAGCGAGGCGGCCCCGCATTTGAAGTGGTGGCATTATCAATTGATCGGGATACCGCGCTGGTCAAGCCGTTCTATCAGGAATTTGGCGTGCAAACGCTGCGTGGTTATTTCGACCCGAGCTCGAAGGTTTCCAACACTCTTCGCGCCCCGGGTGTTCCCACCACCTTGCTGATCGATCAAGAAGGCCGTGAAATAGGGCGCACATTGGGGCCAGCCGTTTGGGACAGCCGACAGGTCGAAGCTTTGATCGATGCCGCGCTGTTGTCTTCATCGGTCAAGGTGAGCGTCGGTGAGAAATAGTCATGCGAAAGATTATGTTGTGGGAGAAATTCGATGCTTGAGCTAACGACCATCGGATTATTGACCGCGTTTGTCGCAGGTATCGCGTCGTTCCTATCGCCATGTGTTTTACCGCTCGTGCCGGGCTATCTCTCTTATATTGCCGGTGGCTCAATGGAGTCTGGTGCGTCGTCAGCAAAGGCCCGCGCCGCACGATGGCGAACGCTGGGCCTTAGTGCATGCTTCGTCCTGGGCTTCTCTTTGGTTTTTCTGATCCTAGGTGCCAGCATCACAGCAATCGGGCGCTTGTTTTTATCCTACCGCTATGAACTCAATATTGTCGCAGGGGTCATTATTGTTGTTGCAGGCCTACTGATTATGGGAGTGGTGCGAGCCCCCGTATGGACGCAGCGCTACTACCGTTTCGAGCCAGGGGCTGGTGTTGGGGGCAATCCGTGGTCCGCTACCGTGCTGGGCATGGCCTTTGGCTTTGGTTGGACCCCATGTATTGGACCAGTGCTCGGCGGAATTCTGGTGCTGGGTGCTACATCTCAGAGCGTAGGTCAGGGGATGCTGCTGTTAGGTATTTATGCGTTAGGGCTTGGTGTGCCGTTTCTCCTGTCGGCCTACTTCATGGCGCCGTTTATGCGTCGGCTCGGCGCGCTACGCCGAACAGGCCGCTACCTGCAAATAGTGACTGGCGCGATTCTGGTACTGATGGGCATCGCCGTGGCCAGTGGGCAACTGGTCCGTTTTGCAATTTGGTTGCTCAAAACATTCCCGGCTCTTGGAAGTATTGGCTAAGCACCCTCTACCTTCTTATAGCCATCGCTATTACAACCCTTGTCTCCACTTTTTAACGCACATTGTTCAGGATCGACGTTTTATGGAAATCACCAACCAACTTTCAGGGCCTCGGTGGGGCCGAGTATTTGCGGCATGGGTTATTGCTCTGACCGCAACGTTGGGTGCCTTGTTTTTCAGTGAAGTCATGTGGTTCGTCCCTTGCGAGCTGTGCTGGTATCAGCGCATCTTTATGTTTCCGCTCGTTTTTATCCTGGCGGTGGGCCTCGCGACCTCAGATATGCGTGTCTTTGTGTATGCGGTACCGATAGTCGTCGGCGGCTGGTCTGTGGCGCTTTATCACAATCTGCTTTACCTGGGCTTTATTCCTCCAGCCCTTCAACCTTGTGGGCAAGGCCCGTCATGCGCTGAAGTGAATTTAAACCTTTTTGATTTCATATCTATTCCTCTATTGTCATTACTGGCATTTACGGCAATTGCCGCGCTTCTCTTCGTAAAAAAAGGTGCTTTAAAGTGAAAAAACAAACTGTTCTTGTCTTAACCAGTATTCTGGCGGTTATGACTTTCGCCATCAGTGGCTTCGTGTACGAGCAAAGTCAGGTTCGTAAAAAAGGGCAGTTAGCCAATACAAAAACCACAGAGCTTGAGCGGATGCATGCACCTGTATATGGTCCTGCTGATGCCAAAGTCACCATCGTCGAGTTTTTTGATCCATCATGTGAAACCTGCCGAGCATTTTATCCTGCCGTCAAAGAGCTCGTGAACACCAACGGGGGCAAGGTGAAACTCGTTATCCGTTATGCGCCGTTCCATGAAGGCTCCGAAGAGGTCGTTAAGATTCTTGAAGCGTCCAAGCTCCAAGATAAGTACTGGTCGACGTTAGAGACCGTTCTCCAGATGCAGCCGCAATGGGCGTCGCATGATAACCCGCAGGTCAATTTGATCTGGGATTATCTGAAGGCGTCGGATCTGGACATTGATAAAGCGCGCAAAGACATGAACAATCCGACAATAGAGGCTATTGTCGAGCAGGACAAGGCCGACCTTCGCGCATTACAGATAACTCAAACACCCACTTTTTTTGTTAATGGGAAACCATTACCCAAATTTGGTCTTGAGCAGCTAAAGGCACTTGTGGAGCAAGAAGTCAAAGCCGCTTATAAATAAAGGCCGTGGCTTCCAAGCTGCCGCGATCGATAACCATGATGAGGAGCGGTACATCGGCATTTGAAAGGCCCTGACGCTTAACTGTGTGAACCTCCGCAGGGACTTTTTCTGGTGTATGAAAGAGATTACAAAAAGCTGGCCGATATTATCAAGCTTACGAAAATGTAATTTGCATGTTCGACATTTGTCATGAAGGGCACCGTAGAATATTTAGATGCTTCCAAACAAATCGTCCAATGTGAGTTGAGTTAACTCAATGAGCACAAAAGGAATGTCATCCAAATTTTTTGGAGTAAGAATTATGCTCATTTCGAAGATGCATTTAGTGACGGCTTTCCTACTTTCAGTGGCGACGACAGCTGGGGGTGCTCAACAGATGCCCCAGTCAATGCATGCTGATGAGAAAATCAAACAAAGCGTCGTAGACGTTTACGGAGAGCCTAAAACAAGGGCAGAAGTCCGCGCTGACCTGGCGCTCTGGAAGCGCGCTGGGATGGGCAAGTTCTCCCGAGGGCATCCAGACACTTTCAGTCCTAAATACAAAGCTGCATATGCAGAATACGTTCGCTTGCGTTCGGGACCGGAGTATCAACAAGAAGTGCAGCGACAGTTAGCCAAGTAGGCACTTGATAAAACCCTTCTAAGCAATAGGAGGCAAACCACCTTAACGCTTTAACGGTTCTTTGCTTATGCTGAAACCGACCTCGCTCCATTTTTGACCTGAGCGGGCAAACGTATCCCCTCCGTGCATGCGAGCGATGGCCCTAACGATGGCCAGTCCAAGGCCATGGCCTTCGGGTCGTTGAGTCCGAGCAGAGTCAGCGCGAAAAAATCGATCAAAGATTTTCGACAGGATATCTACGGGAATACCTGCGCCACTATTACGAACTATAATTTGAATGGCCTCAGGATCCTCATGGATCCCAATCGTTATTGATTCTCCGCGCGGACTAGCCTTGATCGCGTTAGAAACAAGGTTAGAAATGGCCCGCCGTATTAATCGTGAGTTTGCCAATACTTGAGCATTTCCCACCGTATTGACGGCCACGCCGGACTCCTCAAGCATCGCTTCATAATAGTCGATAACAATGGCAATTTCCTTCCCAATGGAAGTAGAGGTGAGTTCAGATACCGCTGCACCGCTATCCGCCCGGGCTAAGAAAAGCATATCGTTTATCATGAGTTGAACCATCTCCAACTCTTCCAGATGGGACGATACGGTTTCTCGGAGTTCTTCGGCAGAACGAGCTCTACTGAGTGTGATCTCTGAACCGCTGATCAACGTGGCCAACGGCGTGCGCAATTCATGCGCGACGTCTGCATTAAATCCTTCCATTTGGCGGTACGCTTCCTGAACGCGATCCAAGGTGTGATTAAAGGCTATGGATAATTCACGCAACTCTGTATCGATGTTCTCAATAGGTAGCCGTATTGACAAGTCTTCAGGCCGGATTCGCGATGCTTGTTCGGAAAGTTGGCGAATTGACGAAAGCGATCTTCGTACAGCCCATGCCGCAAACATAGAGACGCATACAACCCATGCTGCACATACCGCTAACAAGGTTGTCCCAAACGCGTAGAGCAACTCATTACCAGGCTTGGTATTAATCGCAACAACCAGATCGTAATTCAACGAGTCTGTACGAAGTTGAGTCCTCAATGCTCTAAGCTCACTACCGTCTGACGTCCTGACCAAAAATTCCCCATTAGATATCTGGCGCTTCATTTGCGGAGGGGAGCCCCCGTATATCGGCACACCTTCATAGTCTGTGATCCAAGCCTTTAAGTGCTTATGTCCCCCCAACAGCGTCTCAATCGATTGTGAGAAGGCATTAACGTCAACCGGGTTCTCTTGTAGGGAAGCAAGGTGTTTAATAAGTTCTATTTTACCTGTCAGCTCCGCGAACTCCTGATGCCTGACCTGATAGCTTAGTACTTTGAACAGCACCGTACCTGCTATACAAGAGCCCACCAAAGCGATGGTCCCGAACACAAGTATTAAACGGAGTTGTATAGATGGTGCGTTTAACAGTTTCACAAGGACCTAAGCTCTAACACGTAACCCATGCCACGTACCGTATGCAATAACTTGACGTTGAATCGATCATCCAGCTTTGCGCGCAGACGGCGAACGGCGACTTCGATTGCATTAGTATCGCCGTCGAAGTTCATTTCCCATACTTTCTCTGCCAGGACAGTCCGGGAAAGCACCTGGCCTTGGCGCCTAAGTAAAAGCGCCAAAAGTGTGAACTCTTTCGCGGTGAGATCAATACGGTCGCCAGCGCGACTCACTTTTCTTCGTATCAGGTCCATTTCAAGGTCACCAAGTTGAAGAATGGATGATTCCCGCGTCAGGCCACGACGAAGCACTGCCTGGATACGGGCGAGTAACTCAGAGAATGCAAATGGCTTTACCAGATAGTCATCGGCACCGCCCTCCAGTCCGCGCACCCGGTCTTCGACTTTATCTCTCGCCGTAAGCATGATGACATGAGTTGACTTGTTTTTCCTTAGCTCTGTCAAAATGGTATAGCCATCTATACCGGGCAGCATCACATCAAGCAGAACAACATCGTAATTGCCTTCGCGGGCCATATGCAGGCCGTTGATTCCGTCACGGGCGACGTCCGCAACATAATTATTTTCGGTTAACCCCTTATGTACATAGTCGGCCAGCTTTCTTTCGTCTTCGATGATTAATATGCGCATTATCTATGAGGGCCCAAATCAAAAATATTATTTTTCCGGTCCCAATTGGACAGGCTGATCCGTTCAGAGTTCACTCTATCGTCACAAAAGGCAGGTGGAGATGCTCTTTCAAATCAATACACGCCGCTATACGAAGATTGTTTCATAAAGATGACAAAATAGTAATCTGACTGTCCTCTGATTGTTAGGAGCGATTCTTTATAGTGCATCCATCGGCAACATCTTGCTATTCACAAAGGCGGTAATGACCCTTTTGCCGATCTGTTGTTTTTTTTAATAGATGGAGTTTTGTATGAAGATCGTAATTACTGGATTGATGATTTCTTTTTCCCTAGTCGCTGGCGCAGCTCAAGCCGCTCATGTTGACGCACCTGCGTCTATAGACCGAGCCCAGGTGGTCGCCGAGTTGCAGGAGGCTCGTACTCAGGGGCTTTTAAGTCATGGCGAGTTGGATTATCCAGCAGTTTCCCTCCAACCAGCCAGTTCCAAGACTCGTCAAGAGGTTCGAAGCGAGCTGTTCGATGCTCGCGCGGCAGGTACGTTAAGTCACGGTGAGCTGGATTATCCGATTGAGACTCCCGTCAATAGCTCCAAGACTCGGGCAGAGGTGCAAGCCGAACTTGCCGCCTATAAAGCTGCGGGCCATATCCAACCGATCCCAAACTGAAAAAATGTCAGAAATCAGTACGCGACGGCTTAAAAAAGAAACCGGGCCATTTCACGTAACAGGTAGGCTCTAGCCGGCGCGAATGTTGAGTATGACATTACAAAAATGTAATCTACTAGTCTGTTTTATGAAAGGTTGGCTCAACTAAAATCCGCCTGCTAAATAACAGCAGTGAGCGTTGCAGGCTGTGGCACCACTTGCGAACACTGTTTACCTCTAGTCGGCCACCTAAGCACATTTTATCGCTGCGCACAGCGGTTATTGATTATCTAGGGTGGCCGCCATCGCTTACGTCAGTGTTGAGCTTGCGGCGCTAAAAAAACAGCGCAACGGATCGGAGGGGCTTGCGCAAGTACGTACTGAGGCGGCCAGTGCTTTCGAAGGAGAGGCGGCATGCCTCAATAATGGCTGTGAAGAAAAAGGTGTGACGAAGGCGAAGCGGCCCTGTTGTCACGTTAAAAACCAAAAGCCCATTTTAGGTGTGATTTCATGCGAAGCTTCTTAATGATAGTTGGGGTCGCGGCTGCGTTTTGTGCGCCTGCGCCTGCGTTGGCGCAGCCTACATCTTTTTACGGTACCGACAACCCAACTGTACACCTAGAGCCAGCGAGTTCTTTGACACTCGATCAGGCGCTCGAGTTAGCTCTCAGCAGCAACCATTCGCTCTCCTCAGCGCGAAATCTCGCCGCTTCCACTGATGGCATCGTGACACAAGCGGGTGTTATTCCGAATCCAGAGTTGAGCGTCGAAGTTGAGGATACTGATAGAAAGTCCACGCGAACAACGACAAGCACGTTGAGTGTCCCGATAGAGCTAGGCGGAAAACGCGCGGCGCGCATTGCCGCCGCAGAACTCACGCGGGATGTTGCAAGAAGCGATCTGCGAGGCACTCGTGCCGACGTGCGGTCTGAAACGGTTGCGGCTTTCTTTACCGTGCTAGTTGCACAAGAGCAAGTTGCGTTGGCGGCAAGCACTGTAGACATTGCCCGCGGCGCTTTACGCGTCGCAGCCCAGCGAGTGGCTGCAGGGAAAGTTCCTCCGTTAGAAGCGAACCGGGCGCAGGTTGAATTAGCAAATACAGAGCTCGAACAAAGCATGGCCGCAAACTCGCTGAAGATTGCACGACAAAGGCTCTCCTCGTTTTGGGGCAATCCTTCCCCTGTGTTCACCCAAGCTAAAGGGGATGTCAATACGCTTCCGATCCGCCCTCCGCTTGATGACCTTGCTGCGGCGCTCGCGAGCTCTCCACGGCTGGAGTCAGCGCGCCTCGCCGTTGAAAGAAGTCGCGCGCAGATTCAGGTCGAACGCAGTAAACGATATCCAGATATGACGTTAAGCGCAGGCGTTGCTCGGAATAACGAATTGGGACGCAATCAAACTATCGTCGGCGTGTCGATCCCGCTGCCATTCTTTGATCGCAACCAGGGAAATCTCTATGAAGCATCCATGTTGGCGTACAAGAGTCGAGATGACTATCAAGGAGCAAAAGTCCAGTTAACGACGGAGCTCCAGCAGGCCGCAAGCGAATTCGATATTTCGAAAGATTCAGCGCAGAAATTTAAATCAGTGATCCTGCCGACTGCGAACCAAGCGTATGACACGGCCAGGAAGGGATTTGAAGCTGGAAAATTTGGCTTTACGGAGGTGCTCGACGCGCAGCGGACTTTGTTTCAAGCGCGTGTCCGTTACCTCTCCGTGTTGTCTAGTGCCTATCAAGCTCTTGCGCAGATAGATCAAATTTTAGGTCGTAAATAAAGAGTACGCATGAACAATCTCAAACATCAATTGACCGTTTGCTCGCTTCGCTTGGCGCTAGGACTCGCATTGGTTGCAACGTCTCCATTTCTTGCGGTTACGGCATATGCTGCAGAAGAAAATCATGAATCCCACTCCGAAGCTGAAACCTCCAATGAAGACAGCCACGAGCAAGGTCCTAACGGAGGTGAAGTAACGCAGACAAATGGATTTGCGCTGGAACTGCTGCTCGCCGAGGAAGGAGGGGAACCCCGCCTACGCATTTGGAGCGCTTCAAGTGGGGCCGGTATTCCAATCGATAGCGTTACCGCAAGGGGACAGCTCACACGGCCGAATGGAACGGTTCAAAGTATCACCTTCAGCCGGTCGAAAGGGTATCTTCAGAGCGAGCAAATAATTGAGGAGCCGCACTTTTTCTCAGTGAATGTAGAAGTAAGCGTGGGTGTGGGCGCAGAGAAAAAGACAGCCGTGGCACTACTTCAGCGACAAGAAGGAAAAATTGCGTTATCCGATGAACAGATCGCGGCGAATAGTCTAGTCATAGAGACTGCTGGGCCCGCAACCCTCCAGCAAACATTGCCGTTCCCCGGTGAAATCAAATTCAACGAAGACCGCACCGCCCATGTGGTGCCGCGGCTATCGGGAATTGTTGAAAGCGTATCCGCCGTCCTTGGCGAGCAGGTTAAAACCGGCCAAGTGCTCGCGACAATCTCGAGCGCAGCACTGGCAGACATGAGAAGCGAACTGTTAGCATCACAAAAACGCTACGCGCTTGCCTCGACCGTTTACAAGAGGGAGCGCAAGCTGTGGCAAGAAAAGGTTTCGGCCGAACAAGACTACTTGCAGGCACGCGCGACACTGTCTGAGTCGGAAATCGCGTTGCAAAACATCAAGCAGAAATTGACCACGGTGGGGGCTTCGCCAAGTTCGCCCCAACTGAGTCGCCTTGAGCTGCGTGCACCATTTGACGGTGTGATCATTGAGAAGCATATAAGCCTTGGTGAGTCAGTTCGAGAAGACGTGAACGTTTTCACTCTCTCTGACTTGCGGACCGTCTGGGTAGAGTTCCAGATAGCGGCGAAAGACCTTGAAAGCGTCCAAATTGGCAAAAAGGCCGAAGTGTCAAGCACCGCGTTATCCTCCAAAGTCCGAGGCACCGTGTCCTACGTGGGAGCGCTGATCGGTCAGCAAACCCGAACTGCCACCGCGCGTATTACGCTCGATAACCCCAATATGGCATGGCGCCCCGGTCTATTCGTGACAGTGTCTGTTGCTGTGAGTGAAAATGATTCCGGTGTAACCGTAGCGGCAGACGCGATACAAACGATTGAAGGTCAGCCGGTCGTCTTTATCGTTGTGCCTGGGGGATTTCTGGCTCAACCGGTGAAACTTGGCACGGTCAACAACGACCGCGCGGAAATTGCCGAGGGCTTGTCGCCAGGCATCAAGTACGTTGCCGCGAACAGTTTCATCCTAAAGTCTGAACTCGGTAAAGCCAGTGCCGAACACGCGCACTGATAAGGACGGGTGAGACATGTTTGAACGTATCATTCGCTTTGCCATTGAGCAACGTTGGCTCGTTATTCTCGCAGTGCTGGGTATGGCGGCACTTGGCGCCTATAACTACAGCCGCCTTCCTATCGATGCCGTTCCCGATATCACTAACGTACAAGTACAGGTTAACGTTGGCGCACCCGGCTATTCGCCTTTGGAGGTGGAGCAGCGAATCACATATCCTGTCGAGACAGTGATGTCCGGATTGCCTGGTCTACAGCAAACACGGTCCCTCTCGCGCTATGGGTTATCTCAAATCACCGTCATTTTCGAAGATGGTACCGACATTTATTTTGCTCGGCAACTCGTTAATCAGCGTTTGCAGGAAGCCACTGACAGCCTTCCCGAGGGAATTAATCCTTCAATGGGCCCCATTTCCACCGGCCTTGGTGAGATTTATCTTTGGACCGTCGAAGCAGAGGACGGCGCACGCAAGCCGGATGGGTCCGCTTACACATCGACCGACCTACGCGAGATTCAGGATTGGGTCATTAAGCCGCAACTGCGCAATGTACCCGGCGTAACAGAGATTAACTCGATCGGGGGTTTTACTCGAGAATATCAGGTTTCGCCTAGTATCGAGCAATTGGAGTCTTATGGCTTATCGCTCCCCGATGTAGTCGCTGCGCTTGAAAAAAACAACACTAATGTTGGGGCTGGCTACATCGAGCGTAATGGCGAGCAATACCTCATCAGAGCGCCAGGCCAAGTCGGCTCCGTTGAGGATATTGGTGAGATCATAGTGGGTAGTGTGCAAGGTCAGCGGCCCATACGCATTCGCGACATTGCAGAGGTCGGCCTGGGGCGTGAACTTCGCACGGGAGCTGCAACTGAAAATGGCCGGGAGGTCGTGCTGGGCACCGTTTTCATGCTGATTGGTGAGAACAGCCGTGCCGTATCGCTGGCCGTTGGTCAGAAAATGGAAGAAATCAACCGCAGCCTTCCGGAGGGTGTGCACGCCGTTACGGTTTACGATCGCACCGTATTGGTCGATAAGGCGATAAATACCGTCAAGAAGAATCTGCTTGAGGGTGCCGTCTTAGTCATTGCCATTTTGTTTCTTTTTCTGGGAAATATCCGGGCAGCGATCATCACAGCGATGGTCATTCCGTTGTCAATGCTGTTCACATTTACTGGAATGGTTACCTATAAAGTAAGTGCTAACCTCATGAGCCTTGGGGCACTGGACTTCGGGATCATCATTGACGGCGCGGTCGTGATTGTTGAAAACTGTGTTCGTCGTCTAGCTCATGCGCAGGAGCACCATAAGCGTCCGTTAACTAAAGCCGAGCGTTTTCATGAGGTGTTCGCTGCAGCACGAGAGGCGCGTCGCCCTTTGATTTTCGGTCAGCTTATCATCATGGTCGTCTATCTACCTATCTTCGCCCTCACTGGCGTTGAAGGAAGAATGTTTCATCCGATGGCCTTTACCGTTGTGATTGCCTTGGTTGGAGCGATGATCCTATCGATTACGTTCGTGCCGGCCGCGGTCGCGCTGTTCATCGGAAAGCGGGTTGCTGAGAAAGAAAATCGCCTCATGCTATTGGCAAAGCGTTTGTACGAACCGCTACTCGATCTGGCGTTCAAGCACAGCAAAGTCGTATTCGCACTGGCTATCGCCACCGTACTGGCAACCGGAATGGTTGCGTCTCGGCTGGGCAGCGAATTTATCCCAAATCTTAATGAGGGTGATCTTGCTATACAGGCACTTCGGATTCCCGGAACAAGCTTGACTCAGTCCGTAGCAATGCAGCAGCAGATCGAAGCGCGTCTGATTGAGAAATTCCCCGAGATCGAACGGGTTTTCGCCAGGACAGGCACGGCTGAGGTTGCTGCAGATCCAATGCCGCCCAACATCTCTGACGGCTATATCATGCTTAAGCCTCAGGACCAGTGGCCAGAACCTCGCAAGACTCGCGACGAGTTGTTGCAAGCGATTCAGGTCGAAGCAAACAAAGTGCCCGGTAATAACTATGAGTTTTCCCAACCTATTCAGCTTCGGTTTAATGAACTCATTTCTGGCGTGCGAAGTGACGTTGCAGTCAAGATCTTTGGCGACGATAACGACGTTCTTAATTCGACGGCGATAGAAATCGCTGAGGTCTTAACAAACGTCGAAGGCGCCACCGAAGTTAAAATTGAACAAACCACGGGTTTGCCAGTCCTTACGATAGATATTGATCGGGCTAGAGCTGCCCGCTATGGGCTGAATATGCTGGATGTTCAGGAAACCGTATCGATAGCGCTGGGCGGGCGCAAAGCCGGAACTTTCTTTCAAGGCGACCGACGGTTCGACATCACCGTGCGCCTGCCCGACCAGATGCGCGACAATATTCAATCCATTCGACAGCTTCCTATCGCGTTGCCCGATGATGGCAGCGCTAACGGGCGAACCAGTTACATTCCATTGAGTGAAATTGCGGCTTTGAACTTGGCTCCGGGTCCAAATCAAGTGTCACGCGAAGACGGTAAACGTCGAATCGTTGTGAGCGCAAACGTGCGGGGTAGAGACTTAGGATCCTTTGTGCCTGACGCAGCGGAGGCGATCAAGCAGGTGAAGATACCCACTGGCTACTGGATAAGCTGGGGCGGCACATTCGAACAACTACAATCTGCTACGCAGCGGCTCCAGATTGTGGTCCCGGTGGCCCTGTTGCTGGTGTTTGCATTGTTGTTCGCCATGTTCGGCAATGTCAGAGACGGTTTGATTGTGTTTACTGGCATCCCATTTGCCCTCACTGGCGGCATACTCGCGCTTTGGGCTCGTGGGATACCGTTATCGATTTCCGCTGCTGTAGGCTTTATTGCGCTTTGCGGTGTAGCTGTGCTCAATGGATTAGTAATGTTGTCCTTCATTGGGACGCTCAGGGAGGAAGGCAAGCGGCTTGAAGAGGCGATCCGATTTGGTGCTCTTACCCGACTTCGTCCTGTGTTGATGACGGCGTTGGTAGCATCGCTAGGGTTTGTTCCAATGGCCATCGCAACCGGGACGGGAGCAGAGGTTCAACGGCCACTTGCCACGGTCGTGATAGGCGGTATCCTATCATCGACGATCCTGACCCTTTTGGTGTTGCCGCTCTTGTACCGGCTCGCGCATCGACGCGATGTGGACGAGCAGACGCTTGATGAGGAGGAGACGTCCTTGCCTGCGAGTCAATAAACACCGGCACAGAGGTCGCGTCTGCGACCTCTGTGCGGTAAGGTTATTAATGAGCTGTGACCATACCTTACTCATAGCGCCAATCTTCCTGAGAAGCTGTGACGTTATGTGCTGGTGTGCCCGACGCCGTGAGTGTTAGCGATGGCCGGTGGTTACCGGCCATCTTCCCGATCAACCAGTCTTATAGATAAGACTAGGACTATTCTGGCACAGTATTAGCCGGTTTGACTTCGCACGTCGTTATGGCTTTCTCGCCAGATTCAAATGTGAATTCAGCCTGAACGTGAGCGCCAACAGCAAGGGCTTGGGTAGGCTTTTCGAGCATGGCATGATAGCTGGCCGGTTTAAATTTCAATTCTCCGCCTGCTGGGATCGAAATTTCGTGAGCCATGCTCATTTTGCTCTGGCCGTCCTCATTGGTCGTTTGATGTAATGATACCTGGCCGAACGCGGGTATCGCCAAGCTGGTTAGTTTTGCGTCACTTGAGCCAGTGTTTTTTATGACAAAGTAGCCCGCAGAAGGTATTGGCTTCGGTAATGAACGAATCCAGCAGCCTGAAACTGCTAACGTTTTAGACACAGATGCTTTATTGTCTGGGCCCGTATCGGCGTGTTGAGTTGTCTTGGATTGATCTTGCGCGGACACAGGAGCAACATGTTCACCGTGAACGTTTGCTGCGTAGGCAGTCGAAGAGCCGTAAAGCATTAAAATACCAAAAACTACTTTTTTCATGATGCTACCTTCGTGTTATTCGACAATGGGAAAGGGCTTTAATGAACGGAGCGCATCTGCCCGTTGCATAGACGAGGCACGTACTATTAAGACAACAAGTGTTGTGCGCCTTAGGTGAGAAGCAGGCGGAACTGTTCGACCTCTTGGTGCCCTCTCCCACGCCCTATTAATTTACGTTAGCGGGAAAATATTCATTTTCAACGTACAGCCTGTCTACTTTTAATGGGTTAATCGGTTGATCGTCTATTCGGACTTCATAATGCAAGCTATTGCCGGTCACCATTCCGGTTGATCCCACATATCCGATGGTTTTGCCTTTCAACACCGTAACGCCTTTTTTTAAACCATGGGCGAATCGACTTTGGTGAGCATAGACCGTGGAAAAGTTAGCAGCATGCTCGACAATAATGACTTTTCCGTAGCCCTTTTGTCGGCCAATAAATGCAATAGTGCCGTCTGCCGTTGTTCTGATAGGCGTGCCCTTGGGCGCTGAATAATCAACTCCACTATGGGCTATGGGTTTGTTGAGAACGGGGTGGAGGCGTAAACCAAAATTAGAACTTATTTTTGTTTGAACTCCTTTAATTGGAGTAGGGAGGAATGATTTACGAAGCCGCTCTACCCGTGGAACTTCGGCGATAGCATTCGCTTCATGAAACCGAAATTGCTCATTGATAACGGAGAAGCTCAATACCTCGGCAAACGCGTTTGAAGCCATAAAAGTGCTTGTTGATAACAGAATCATGCCTGCGGCGCGCAAGGGGTTTTGTTGAGTGATGGCTGTTAAAAATGTTTTATTCCAAGACATGAGTTTGAATTTTTCTTAATATTAGATTGTGCCTTTGTGCAACGTGCAACGAGGGCCTTTTATGAATAAATAGGATAAAAGTACTGGATCATTGCAGAAGCTATATAGCTTGCTTCATTTCGTTTCGCGGGAAAGTAAAGGACGAGAGGGTAAGGAAAATAGCGCCACCGACCACTAACACGTCGGCCAGATTGAAAGCAGGCCAATGCCATAGTCCCCAGTGAAAATCAAGGTAGTCTACGACAGCGCCTAAACGCACTCGGTCTATGACATTGCCCAGGGCGCCGGCGACGATCGAAACATACGATGCCGTTACCAATCGACTCGTGACTCCGCGCTGCAGCGAGAATAACAGTATGGTGCTCACCAGCAGCCCCACAGCGCTGAAAAAATACCGTTGCCATCCACTTGCGTCAGCCAAAAAAGAAAAGGCGGCGCCCGGGTTTAAAACGTGAGTCCAAGTTAAACCATGGCGTGATTTGAATACTCGCATAAAGCGGCAGGGTGGCTGATACCGCCTGTTTAATGGCCTGGTCGAGTGCAGTTAAGCTCACCGCCAGCAGGCACCACAGCCACCAATGTGATTTGGACGAAAATTGGTGTGCCATCCTGAGCCTAACCGGTCGAACGTTCGTAATCGGCCCTGGGCTCGTCGGCGGGAGCCGGGCGCGCGCTTGCCTTCTTGCCGCTGCGCAATAAGCGCAAGCCATTCGCTACGACTAGTAGGCTGGCACCCATATCTGCAAAGACGGCCATCCACATGGTCGCCCCGCTAAAAATGGCAAGATAGAAAAACACGACCTTGATGCCGATTGCGAAGCTTATGTTTTGCCATAGCACTGCATGGGTTTTGCGTGATAGCTCCACTGTTGTCGCAATGCGATGCAAGTCGTCGTTCATAATGACGACATCGGCTGCTTCCATGGCGATATCCGTACCGGCGGCCCCCATGGCAAAACCAATGTCGGCTTGAGCCAGCGCAGGCGCGTCGTTAATACCGTCGCCTGTCATCCCGGTTAAGCCATAATGCTTTTGCATTTCCTGGATTGCGGCGAGCTTGTCTTGCGGTAAGAGATTGCCACGCACATCCTCGATACCGGCTTGGTGGCCAATAGTTCTGGCTGTCGCACTATTGTCGCCCGTTAACATGACGGATGTGACCCCCAGCGCCTTAAGGTCTGCAATAGCCGCCCGCGAGGATGCCTTAATCGTATCGGCAACGGCAAAAAGGGCTAGCACCGTCTCGTTGGAGGCCAGTAGCGTAACGGTCCGTCCGGCTTCCTCATGGATTTTAAGAAGCGCCTCGAGTTCGGCGCTACATTGCTCGCGTTCTTCAATCAAGCGGTGGTTGCCCAGCACGTAGTCCTCGCCCGCCACGGCGCCTTTGACTCCGCGGCCAGGCAGCGCCTCAAAGGCATCCACATCGTGTGTGGACAGGTTCAACCCCACCGTGATGGCTTTGGATACGGGGTGATCTGAGCGACTGGCCAAGCTGGCGGCTATTGCAGCCACATGCTGTTTGGAAACATTAGGGGAGATTACTTCCCATTCGACCAATTCCGGCTTGCCTGAGGTGATCGTGCCGGTCTTATCCAGCGCAACGGCCTTGAGTTTGCGCGCCTCTTCAAGATAGGTGCCACCCTTGATCAGAATTCCTCGACGGGCTGCCGCAGCCAAACCGCTGACAACCGTTACGGGCGTAGAGATGACCAGCGCGCACGGGCAGGCAATGACCAACAAGACCAATGCCTTATAGATGGCTTGCAACCAAGTCCAATCAAAGAGCAGGGGGCCGGCTAACGCCACGGCAAGCGCCATGACGAAAACTGCAGGCGTATAGATTGCGGAAAATTTATCGACGAAACGTTGTGTGGGAGCGCGGCTACCCTGTGCCTGTTCCACAGCATGAATGATTCGGGCCAGCGTCGAATCGCTCGCCACAGCGGTGACCTCAAACTCCAGGGAGCCAGACTCATTAATAGTGCCGGCAAACACAGGGTCACCGATGGTTTTTTCAACGGGGATGCTTTCGCCTGTCACAGGGGCTTGATTGATCGCACTTGCGCCCGCCGTGACGGTGCCGTCTAAGGCCACCCGTTCACCTGGCTTGATACGCACGATTGTACCGAGCGAGACATCCTTGGCTGGCATCACGTGCCAATTACCGCCCGTCTGGCGAACCTCGGCCGTTTCTGGCGCAAGGTCCAGAAGACCCTTAATCGCATTTCGTGCCCGATCCACGGCGCGAGCCTCGATTAATTCAGCGATAGCATACAAGGCCATGACCATGGCGGCTTCGGCCCATTGGCCGATTAAGAAGGCTCCTGTGACTGCGACGGTCATCAAGGCGTTAATGTTAAGCTTGCCGTGGCGAAGAGCAAAAAAGCCCTTCATGTAAGTATCGAGTCCGGCCAGCCAAATCCCGATAACGGCTATCACCATTCCAGCGATTTGCCAGGGCTGGGTGTCGGGAGCGAGAAACGAAAGACTCTCCGCTCCGAAGGCAAAAACGAGCGCAAAAACCAAGCGGGTAATGCCGCTCGAAAATCCGTGCTCCTGGTCACTGTGCGCCCCGGAGCCGTCACCACTGTCGCCTGGTTTTGATATTTCTTTCGGATCAAAACCGATTTTGCGTATCGCGGTCAAAGCCAACGGCAACACGTCAGTTGGTGCATCGATAACCAATGTGCGCGCGCCAAGCTGAAAGCCCAAGCTACGGATACCAGTAACCGGTTCGAGCGCGCGACGAATTTCAGACTCTTCAGCGGAGCAGTCCATGGTGGCAATGCGATAAGCAGTCGCGGAACCGTTTTTCCGTGGCATCTGCGGCGGATCAGTGGGTTGGCTAGTGTGGCCGTGTGCGTGACCGCAACACGATGCGATCGTTTTGTCGAGGGTTGGCTGAGGATTTTTCATAGTGGATTTCCTTTGATGCCGCTATTAGAAACCCTGCAGTGGCTTTAGGGTCAAGTGTTTTTTGATTCTCTTATCATCTATCGCCGTCGCGTCAACTAGCGGGGACAGTAGTTGCTAGAATGCTGCTGACTTGGAGAGGTAGTCGTTACCAAGCCCGAGGCCCTAGATCTGGTGGCTTACTTGCAAGGCCTGGATCGCACCTATACCGTGCTTTCGGCGGAAGAGGCCGAATGGGCGGCCAGTCGTCTGGCTCCTGAGCGCCTGGCTCAAGAACCTGCCGAGAAGATGACCGACCCTAACGAATCAGGAAAAAACGATGAGACCAAAACAAACCCGTAGTTGTGAGAATGCCGATCCCAAGGAACTGTATAACCCGGTACCGCGTGTATTTCTGGATCTGATCATTGGTCTTGTCGCATGGGCGATTTTTATATTCTCAATGCCGATCCCACTGGGGTTGCGTCGCTAGGCGACCGTCGAGTCCCCGTAACCCACGCGGCGGTGCTGGCGGCGATGAGGGAAGCGTAGTCGACGGACGTCAAATTTATACCACTACCTGTCAGGCTTGTCATCAGGCAACCGGGCAGGGTTTGCCTGGCGTCTTTCCGCCATTGGCGGGCGCGTTCTGGGTTACGGGCGACGTCAATATTCCCGCGCAGATTGTGCTGCACGGCTTGACCGGGCCTATCGAGGTTGCCGGCACCACTTACAACGGGGCCATGCCGGGTTTCGGTACGCAGTTGAACGATGCGCAAATCGCGGCCGTTCTTACCTTTATCCGGGCGGAGTGGGGCAACGACAGTCCTGCTGTCGAAACGGCAACGATTGAAGCCGCGCACGCAGCGACGGCATTCCAAGCTGAGCCTTGGGGCGATGTCGCCGACGTCCCCGCCACTGATGCGGGCACTGCTTCCGCGGCAGAACAGTCGTGACACACGGCGCCGTCAGGACGCTGGTGGCTATCTTCGCCCTGATCGCGTTGGGGCTGCTGGCGTTTGGCGGGGTGACGCGCGGATTCACCGCAATCACCGCCGATGGAGTGCGCCGGATCGACCTAGAGCACGCGCCGCGAACCTTGCCGGTCCTATCCATGATTGACCAGACGGGCGAGAACCCTGTCGCTGGCCGATTATGGCAGCGCGTCCGGTTATACGACCTTTGTCATGTTGCTCTACACCAGTTGCGACACCATCTGCCGTACAAGTGCATCGGGACTGGCGTTTTTGTAGCAGGAAGTACGGAACCGGGGCCTTGAAGGCCGTGTGCGTTTGCTGACGCTCAGCTTCGATCCGTTCAACGATACGCCTGCGGTGTTGGCCAAGCATGCCCGCAGCCTGGGGGCCGACGCATCGCTGTGGCGCTCGTCAACGGTCGTCAGTCCTTTCGACCTGGAACCCATGCTCAAGTTGTTCGACATTGTGATTATTCCTGATGGCCTGGGCGGGTACTCGCACAATGCTGCGCTATTTCGTATTGACGAGCGCGGAAAGTTGATCAAAGCGTACGATGTCGATCGGGCTGACCTGGCATTCGCCGACTATTTATATAATAAGGCGGCGCCGTAGCCCATGCGCTTGATTACTCCTCGCTATATTGCATGGTTCCCTGGCGTGCTGCTTGTGGCGGCAGCCGTGTTGCAGCCATGGCTCGCCATATGGGGCTGGAGTTTCCGCTTCTGTTTGTCATAGGCTGGTTGACCACCTTGGCGGCGGGTCCGCGTCTTGTGCGGCTGATTGAGCCCTGGACCGCAAAGGGACTTACCGCGCTTGTGTTTACGGCATTGGTGATCGCGTTTTGGATGGTGCCTGCCGCGCTCGATCTGGCCGTCCTCCATACAGGCGTGGCTTTAGTTAAGGTTCTTAGCTGGCTTGTCGCCGGAATGCTGCTGGAAGTCTCGTGGCGCCAGGCGGGCGTGGTGATTCAGGCATTTTTTATTTTCAACTGGTGCTGGATGACGGTTGCCGTGGGCCTCATTTATCAGGAAGCCCCACAGCAATTGTGCAGCGTTTATCTAGTTGACGATCAATGGAATGCAGGAGCTTTCATGGTTTTTTGGGCCGTGGCTGTATTTATACTCTGGTTGCCCGGAGCGATTAAATCGAGCAACTTGCTCGGCGATAGCGACGACTCATCCAAAACGCCGCGCACAAATTAGGTGCATCTATTAAGCGTACTTTGTTACTTAAAGGTGCACGATCTCGTTCTTGCAAGTGAGGAGACTTAGTCCTGCACCTGGCAACAACCAAGTGCTATAGGTATGGCTGCTCTTCTAGCGATCAAATAGCGGCCGTCGATACTCCCAGACCGAGCTAGTCCAGCCCTGATCGCATCGATCTTGGTTTTCACAGCAATTTGGTGCTGATTACGCGAAGTCCCATGCTGTTATCTGTAATTCGCTAAATTGCCATCCTGTGGATGGGTAACGTAGTAGCTGTTCTCTCACCCTTGCTGGCGCATACTTTCGACGCAAAATGGAGCAGGTCGTCTTGCGTTAGTTGCTATTGGTATACGAATACCCTATAGTTACTCTATGGTTTTATTAACTGAGATTAAGATGAATATCAAGATTGGCGAACTGGCCAAGCGCACGGAATGTCAGGCCGAGACCATTCGTTATTATGAAAAGGAAGGCCTGTTACCTGAACCCTCTCGCAGTAGCGGTAATTATCGTTTGTATAGTGAAGAGCATGTTGAACGTCTACGATTCATCCGGCACTGTCGTACGCTCGATATGGCGTTAGAGGATGTACGTGCCTTACTGAAATACCGCGACAAGCCGGAGGAGGACTGCGGTGATGTCAATGCTTTGTTAGATGAGCATATCCATGCGGTGGAAGTGCGCGTCAAAGAATTGATGCAGTTAAAGGGGCATCTGACGATTTTGCGCGAAAAATGCACAAGCGCGAAGCCGACAGAATCGTGCGGGATATTACAGGCGTTGTCGGATTGCTCCTGCCATGTTTAAAAACGTAATTTTTGACTTTATGTCGAGCGTGTAAGCTATCCCGCAAGTGCCTCGTTTGCTGGGCTACTTCGGCACGATGGGAGCTGACTCGCTCGTTTAACCTTGGCTGATTTTCATGGTCGTGTCATATTGCTCAATCTATGGGCGACCTGGTGCCCTCCGCGTCGAGAGGAGATGCCATCGCTGGACCGGTTAAATGCCAAGCGTGGCGGTCCAGACTTTGAAGTCGTTGCGCTTTCGATTGATCGAGATCCCGATTTAGTCAAGCCGTTCTATCAGGATTTTGGCATTCGAACGTTAAAGCATTACGTTGACCCGACGACAAAAGTCTCAGATACATTGCGTGCACCGGGCGTGCCAACAACGCTATTAATTGACCAAGAGGGCCGAGAAATAGGCCGGGCAATGGGGCCCGCCGCCTGGGATGGCCCGCAAGTTGAAGCCTTGATTGATGGCGCACTACTGTATCCCTCTGTTCGGGATTCAAAGTGATGAGCAATGACATTGGAACCGATTTTTTCCTGGGGGCTATACGATGCTTGAGTTGACCGTCATTGGGCTATTAACGGCGTTTTTCGCCGGTATCGCTTCTTTCTTGTCACCCTGTGTTTTGCCGCTTGTACCTGGCTATCTCTCCTATATTGCAGGCGATGCCGTCCAGTTAGACGCCTCTCGTATCGAAGCACGTGCTGCTCGATGGCGAGCATTGGGCCTTAGTGCGTGCTTCGTTGCAGGCTTCTCCATGGTGTTCCTGGTTTTGGGAGCCAGCATCAGGCGTTTGTTCTTATCTTATCGCTACGAACTGAATATCGCTGCAGATGGCGTTATTGTCATCGCCGGCCTGATGGTTATGGGTGTCATACGTGCCCCTTTATGGATGCAGCGTTACTACCGCTTTGAACCACGGGGCGGCGGTGGAAAGCCTTGGTCGGCTACTGTGCTTGGCATGGCGTTCGGCTTCGGTTGGACACCATGCATCGGTCCCGTGCTCGGCGGTATTCTGTTGCTTGGCGCCACCTCAGAGAGTCTTGGGCAGGGCGTACTGCTTTTGGGTATTTACGCACTGGGGTTAGGTGTACCGTTCCTGCTTTCCGCGTACTTCATGACCTCTTTTATGCGTCGACTGGGTTCGTTGCGCCGAGCGGGGCGTTATCTTCAGATAATCACCGGCGCGATTCTGGTGCTGATGGGCATTGCGGTGGCGAGTGGACAGTTGGTGCGTTTTGCGATTTGGTTATTGAGGACGCGATTGGGTAGTTGCGTGTTTTGCCTCTTGAGGTTCCGATCAGCTACAACAGCCTTTTTGTCTGCTGTGTTCTTGAACTGGCGGACAGGGTACGGAACCGTACGAACAATAAACACAGCAGTCGCCGGGTTGCGGCTTCAAAACAGCCGGGCATTGCTCGCACGCGTAGAACCATTGGCAGGCGTTAGTTGGCATGGTTTCCGTTTTGACATACCCACATTCAGGGCAGGTCAGCGTCGATTCTAGGACAACAGTGCTCATTTCATGTTCCTCATCTTCAGGGATATGTGCATGGTCGTGCTCCAGAAAGGCGTAGGACCATTCGGCACGCGCAATGCCTGCACAGGCTCCAACCATGGGGTATTGATTGTGTTACGGAACTACAGTGGTACTACTGACGTCAACATAACGCAATCATTAAAAATTTGTAATATGAGGTGAATGTAGAACACAGATTGCGTGAAGACAACGAGATTTTAGAGCAGAGTATTGGGCTTAAGGCATTGAAGTTGCTGGATTAGGGAAGTGGCATCGCATAGCGGAGCCACTTGATAATCACATGTTAAGTCCTTTGGAGATCAATATGGCTCATGAAAAATTTCAATCTTGTATCGACGCATGTTATGCCTGCGCTGCAGAGTGCGACCACTGCGCTGTGTCATGCCTGGGGGAACAAAATGTTAAAAGCATGGCGCGTTGTATAAAGCTGGACATGGATTGCGCGCAGATTTGCCGCATCGCGGCCAGCTATATGGCCCGGGACAGTGAATTCGCCCAAGCGCTTTGTCGCTTGTGCGCAGATGTTTGCCAAGCGTGCGCAGATGAATGTGCCAAGCATCAAATGGATCACTGCCAGCGCTGCGCCGAGGCTTGCCGCAAGTGTGCCGAAGAGTGCAGGCGGATGGCATAGACGACTAGTGCCCGCACAGTACAACCGCTGCATGATGCATGTTGCGGATACGATGTGCTTATTGGTCAGCGCCTGGCGTACGGCTAGGCCTGCACGCTCCACTATGAATTCAAGTGTCTAACAATTGGTTGGCGAAGAGAGGTGTACAACTACGTTACGTGCTATGGCGGCATTTTTGATAAGGGCGGGCGTACGCGTTCGAGGTCAGCCGTGACTGTGTCAACACTCCGTCGCCGATCTCAACTCGTACGTCCACTACCGGTTCAGCCTTGTGTAACAAAACCAAGCCAGACATCCCGCTCCAAGAAAACAGAACACCGTTAGCGCCATAGCCAGGCCGGAATCGGCTACTAGTGGAGCGACCAATCCCGAGGCCAAGGTCATGACCATGGTTTGAACAAAACCTTGCAAGGAAGCTGCCATCCCACGTGCTGAAGGGAACAAATCGAGCGTCAGCAATGTAATGGTTGGGGTCACAAACGACATACCAACCGTATAAAGCGCCAGGGGCAGAATGACCCAGGGCAGAACGGGCGGCAGATAGGCGTTGTACAACACATTGAGCACGGTGGCACCCGCCATTATCAAGTATCCATAGCTGACCGTCGTCAATGGTGCGAATCGTTTCGCGAATTTTCCTGACAGGTAAGCGCCGAAGATTATGCCGGAAGTCGCAGGAATGAACAGCCACCCGAATTCCGCCTTACTTAATCCAAGATACTGAACAACAAAAATAGGCGCTGCGGAAACATACACAAAAAAGCCTATGAAATTACAACTTAAGGCCAGAGACAACAACCAGAACGGCCTGCTCCTTAGCACAGCGTTGTAGCTACGCAGAAGCGCTGCTGGCCTCATCGAGGTCCGTCGCTCCCGTGGCAAGGTCTCCGGCAAACAGAAGTAGCTGACCATCAGTTGCAGCCCACTGAAAATGGCCATAAAAATGAATACCGATTGCCAGGGAAACCAATTTTGTAGCCATCCTCCAAATACTGGAGCAATGGCAGGAGCGAGGCCGAATATCATGCTCACTTGCGCGAGCAATTTTTGAGCTGCAGTGCCTTCAAGCCGATCTCGAATGACTACACGCCCTACGACGCTGCCCGCACCCACTGAGAGCCCCTGGAATGTACGGAAACAGATCAACAGACCAAGAGAACTGGCCAATGCCCCGCCAATGGACGCTACGAAGTAAACGGCTAGTGCGGCCAGGATGACCGGACGGCGCCCGAATGCGTCGGATAGTGGTCCGTGCAGAAGCATCATGACCCCAAAGGCAGCGAGGTAAGCGCTAAGCGTCTGTTGAAGTTCGAGCTGCGTTGCTCCGAGGCTCACCATCAGC
>LNAP01002634.1_pt1 | contig 25980 bp, 20 predicted proteins | sample 602601 | NCBI WGS metagenome assembly LNAP01 (sample SAMN02440304, study PRJNA202911) | soil metagenome | biome: Subtropical and temperate rainforests or woodlands; isolation source: soil samples (1 kg each in a 20% v/v slurry with milli Q water) were... ...
ACGAGCGGGATCGACGGCGCGTCGCGCATGTCGTCGGTGTCGGGCTTGAAGGTGAGGCCGAGCACGGCGACGGTCTTGCCGCGCAGCGAGCCGCCGAGCGCCTGGCTGACCTTGCGCGCCATCGCGCGCTTGCGGTTCTCGTTGACCGCCAGCACGGATTCGACGATGCGCAAGGAGACGTCGTAGTCCTGCGCGATCTTGATCAGCGCCTTGGTGTCCTTCGGGAAGCACGAGCCGCCGAAGCCGGGACCCGCGTGCAGGAACTTGGTGCCGATGCGGTTGTCCAGGCCAATGCCGCGCGCGACCTCCTGGACGTTGGCGCCGACTTTCTCGGAGAGGTCCGCGATCTCGTTGATGAACGTAATCTTGGTCGCAAGGAACGCGTTCGCGGCGTATTTAATCATCTCGGCGGTGCGCCGTTCCGTGAACATCAGCGGCGCCTGGTTCAGTGACAGCGGACGGTAGATGTCGCCCATCACCTTGCGGCCGCGCTCGTCGGAAGTGCCGACCACGACGCGATCGGGGAACTTGAAGTCGCGGATCGCAGCGCCTTCGCGCAGGAATTCCGGATTGGAGGCGACGACGACATCCGCCTTCGGATTGGTCTCGCGGATGATGCGCTCGACCTCGTCACCGGTGCCGACCGGCACGGTCGACTTCGTCACCACCACGGTGAAGCCGGACAGCGACTGCGCGATCTCTTTCGCGGCGGCGTAGACATAGGACAGATCGGCGTGGCCATCGCCGCGGCGCGAGGGCGTACCGACCGCGATGAACACCGCGTCGGCATCCGCCACAGGCTTCGACAGGTCGGTGGTGAAGTCCAGACGCTTGGCCTTGACGTTGGTCGCGACCAGTTCGTCGAGGCCGGGCTCGTAGATCGGGATCTCGCCGCGATGAAGCGCAGCGATCTTCTTCTCGTCCTTGTCGACGCAGGTGACGTCGTGACCGAAATCCGCAAAGCAGGCTCCGGACACCAGTCCCACATAGCCCGTTCCGATCATCGCGATGCGCATGAAAAACGCTTGGTTAACGAAACCCCAATGCGGGGCGGTTTAGCACTTTCCCGGCCTGAGGGAACAGTCGGCACACAAAAACCGGCATGCGAATTGTACCGGTAAAGAAATCGTAAACCGCAAGGCCCCACACTGCTTCACGCCCGCACAGAACCGGGCGGAGCACGCCTCGAAAAGGGACACCATGGCAGCAATCGGCACAATCGCCGCCAGCGGAGGCGTCAACGCCCCGGCTACCGCGCGTATTGACTGGATCGACTACGCCAAGGGCATCTGCATCGTGATGGTCGTGATGATGCATTCGGTCCTGGGGGTCGAGCTCGCCGCCGGCGAGACCGGTTTCATGCATGTCTTGGTTGCCTTCGCAAAGCCGTTCCGGATGCCGGATTTTTTCCTGATTTCGGGCCTGTTCCTGCCGTTGGTGATCGATCGCGACTGGCGAACCTATCTTGACCGCAAGGTGGTGCATTTCGCCTATTTCTATGTCGCCTGGGTGACAATCCAATTCGGCTTCAAGGCGCCGGCCTTCGCAGCGGAGACAAGCTGGCGGGACGTCGGCCTGCTGTATCTGGAATCCTTCATCGAGCCGTTCGGCACGCTCTGGTTCATCTATCTGCTGCCAATCTTCTTCGTCGTCACAAAATTGACACGGCGATTCCCGCCGCCGGCGATCTGGCTCATCGCCGCTGCGCTGGAGACGGCGCGCATCTCGACAGGCTGGACCGCGATCGACGAGTTCTGCGCGCGCTTCGTCTATTTCTACTCGGGCTATCTGTTCGCGCCTTACGTGTTCGCCCTGTCGGATCGCGCACGCAGCCATCCTCCGTCGGCACTGGCCGCGCTCGCGACATGGGCACTGGTCAATGCCGGCCTCGTCGAGGCCGGGGCCAGCGAATGGAAGATCGTCTCGCTCGTGCTCGGCTTTGCCGGCGCCTGCGCCATCATCATCATGGGCACGCTGCTCGCTCGCGCCCAGTGGTTGAATTTTTTCCGCTTCTGCGGCGAACATTCGATCGTGATCTATCTCGCCTTCTTCCTGCCGATGGCAGCGACGCGGACACTGCTGCTGCGCACGGGTATCATCCCCGACATCGGCACAGTATCGCTGATCGTCACCATTGTCGGCGTGATCGGAGCGCTGGCGATCTGGCAGGTCGCGTTGCGGTTCGGTGCCGGCTTCCTGTTCGAGCGCCCGGCTGCGTTCTGGATCGCGCCGAACAAGGCGGGGCCGATGTTGCAGGCGGCGGAGTAGTCCCGCCACATTATCCGCGCGGACGGGCGGAAAAGCGGCACCCCGCTTAGATCGCGCCCTGGATCTTCACGCCCTTCTTGAGCGCCTCAAGCTTGCCGCGAAAACCCTCGGCATCACCAAAATCCGCGAAGCCCTGATAGTAAGGGTGCGGCCCCAGCATCCGACGGGCATGTTTGATCGGGCACCAATAGATCTCGGTGCGAGCCGCCACCTCGCGGACAAAGGCGACCATGCCGTTGGCGTAAGAGCAGTAGGCGCAATTGAGCTTCTCGATCGCGTTCAGATAGGCAAGATGGTGGCGATCGAACACCAGGTAGTCGCGGCGCCGCACCTTGGGAATCCCATAGACCGGAAAGCAGAACGACTGATAAAGCTGCACGGTGAGATCGAGGACCACGATCGGAACGAACATCGAATAGATCACCGGCGCTGTCAGTACGCTCAGGGGATGGGCGTCGAGAAGATAGCGCGACAACCGCGTCTTGATCGCCCGTTGAGCCTCCAGCACCTCCCGCTCGAAGATGATCCTCTGGTTTTCGACCCGGAAGCGCAATTCCTCCCGCCGTTTAGTCATTTCGACCTCGATCTCGGCCTCGACGGATCGCAGCTTCTCCATCAGCGTATCGAGTTGCGAAGTCATGGCTTGTCCTCTCGGTTGGCCCGGCACAGGGACATGGAATGGCCGCCCACGCAATCAAATCCGCGTTCCGCGAACGGGCGCAAAAATCGTGGCACATCTCTCACGGCGGGCTGTCAATCTGCGCAAAAATTCATACAGTGCGGCCATGCCCAAAATCGCCCCGAAGACCGCCGCCAAAGCCGACGCCAAACCCGCTGCTGACAAGCCTGCTGCCAAACCGGTCGCAGCGAGAGCAGCCGGCAAGGGCGACCACATCTTCCTGGTCGACGGTTCCGGCTACATCTTCCGCGCCTATCACGCGCTGCCGCCACTCAACCGCAAGTCCGACGGCTTGCAGGTCAACGCCGTGCTCGGCTTCTGCAACATGCTGTGGAAGCTGCTGCGCGACATGCCTGCTGACAATCGGCCGACGCATCTCGCCATCGTGTTCGACAAGTCCGAGGTCACCTTCCGCAACAAGATCTATCCCGAATACAAGGCGCACCGGCCGCCGGCGCCTGACGATCTGATCCCGCAATTCGCGCTGATCCGCGAGGCTGTGCGCGCCTTCGACCTGCCCTGCCTGGAACAGGGCGGCTTCGAGGCCGACGATCTGATCGCGACCTATGCGCGGCAGGCCAGCGACCGCGGCGCCACCACGACCATCGTGTCCTCCGACAAGGATTTGATGCAGCTCGTCAACGACAAGATCACGATGTACGACACCATGAAGGATCGGCGCATCGGCATCCCCGAGGTGATCGAGAAGTTCGGGGTGCCGCCGGAGAAGGTGGTCGAGGTGCAGGCGCTCGCCGGCGATTCCACCGACAACGTGCCTGGCGTGCCCGGCATCGGCATCAAGACCGCAGCGCAGCTGATCGTCGAATATGGCGACCTCGAGCAGCTGCTGTTCCGGGCCACGGAGATCAAGCAGCCGAAGCGGCGCGAGGCTCTGATCGAGAATGCCGAGAAGGCGCGGATCTCGCGCCAGCTGGTGCTGCTCGACGACAAGGTCGAGCTGGAGGTACCGCTCGACGATCTCGCCGTTCACGAGCCCGACGCACGGAAACTGATCGCCTTCCTGAAGGCGATGGAATTCACGACGCTGACGCGCCGCGTCGCCGATTATTCGCAGATCGATCCAGCCAATGTCGACGCCGACGTGGCGAACAGCAGCAAGGCGCGCGGCGGCGACAGTGCGGCCAAGACAACATCGTCCGGAACATCAGGCGACCTCTTCGCAACCCCTGACGCAACGGCCAAGGGCGGCGACAAGGGCGACAAGGCCGCGAGCCTCAAGGGCGCGCCGATCTCGCTGGCTGCGGCGCGCGAGGAAGCGTTGCGCAAGCTTCCGGTCGATCGCGGCAAATATCAGACGATCAAGACGCTCGCCGAACTGAACACCTTCATCGCGCGCATCCGCGATGCCGGCCATGTCGCGATCGAGATCCGTGCGAACTCCATCGACCCGATGCAGGCCGATTTCTGCGGCATCGCGCTGGCGCTGGCGCCGAACGAGGCCTGCTACCTGCCGCTGGCGCACAAGCAGTCCGGCGGCGGCGCCGGTCTGTTCGACGCCGGTCTCGCGCCCGATCAGGTCAGGCATGACGACGCGATCGAAGCGCTGCGGCCGGTGCTGGAAGCATCAGGCATCCTCAAGATCGGCTTCGACGTCAAATTCACCGCCGTGATGCTGGCGCAACACGGCATCACATTGCGCAATACCGACGATGCGCAATTGATCTCCTATGTGCTCGATGCCGGCCGCGGTTCGCACGGGCTGGAAGCGCTCGCCGAGCGCTGGTTCGGGCATGCCATGCTGAAGGTGAGCGAGCTACTCGGCAGCGGCAAGGGCAAGATCACCTTCGACCAGGTACCGATCGACAAGGCCGCGCCGCTGTCCGCCGAAGGCGCCGACATGGCCCTGCGCGTCTGGCGCGTGCTCAAGCCGCGTCTTGTTGCCGAGCACATGACAACGGTCTACGAGACGCTGGAGCGGCCGCTGGTGTCGGTGCTCGCACGCATGGAGCGGCGCGGCATCTCGATCGACCGTCAGGTGCTGTCGCGGCTGTCCGGCGATTTCGCCCAGACCGCGGCCCGCGTCGAAGCCGAGATCCAGGAGATCGCTGGCGAGCCGGTCAATGTCGGCAGCCCCAAGCAGATCGGCGACATCCTGTTCGGCAAGATGGGATTGTCCGGCGGCACCAAGACCAAGACCGGCGCGTGGTCGACCACCGCGCAGGTGCTGGACGAGCTCGCGGAGCAGGGCCATGACCTCCCGAGGAAGATTCTGGAGTGGCGCCAGGTCTCGAAGCTGAAATCGACCTACACCGACGCGCTGCCAACCTACGTCAATCCGCAGACCCATCGCGTGCACACCACCTACGCGCTGGCCGCGACCACGACGGGCCGACTGTCGTCGAACGAGCCGAACCTGCAGAACATTCCGGTTCGCACCGAGGACGGCCGCAAGATCCGCCGCGCCTTCATCGCCAGCCCCGGCCACAAGCTGGTCTCCGCCGACTATTCGCAGATCGAGTTGCGTCTGCTGGCGGAGATTGCCGACATTCCCGTGCTCAAGCAGGCGTTCAAGGACGGCCTCGACATTCACGCCATGACGGCCTCCGAAATGTTCGGTGTGCCGATCGAGGGCATGCCGAGCGAAGTCCGCCGCCGCGCCAAGGCGATCAATTTCGGCATCATTTACGGCATCTCGGCGTTCGGCCTTGCCAACCAGCTCGGTATCGCGCGCGAGGAGGCATCCGCCTACATCAAGAAGTACTTCGAGCGCTTCCCCGGCATCCGCGCCTATATGGACGAGACGCGCGACTTCTGCCGGAGCCACGGCTACGTCACCACGCTGTTCGGCCGGAAGATGCACTATCCCGACATCAAGGCCTCCAACGCCTCGGTGCGCGCCTTCAACGAGCGCGCCGCGATCAACGCGCGGCTGCAGGGCACCGCCGCCGACATCATCCGCCGCGCCATGACGCGGGTGGAGGACGCGCTCGCCGAGAAGAAGCTCTCGGCGCAGATGCTGCTCCAGGTGCACGACGAACTGATCTTCGAGGTGCCGGACGCCGAGGTCGCGGCGACCCTGCCGGTGGTGCAGCATGTGATGCAGGACGCGCCGTTCCCGGCGGTGCTGCTGTCCGTGCCGCTGCACGTCGATGCCCGCGCGGCGAATAATTGGGACGAGGCGCATTGAGGCTTTCTTCACTTCTCCCCGTAAGAACGGGGCGAGGGAGCACTCCGAGTTCGACGCACCACTCGAATTGTCCTCCGAGCAATTGCACGATGGCGACGCGATCCCTCGCATATTAGAATCGAACCATCTCCCGCACCGGTTCGCTCATGCCCCACACCTCCGCCCTGCTCGGCTTCGCCCTCGTCTCTCTCGGTCTCGTGCTGACGCCCGGGCCGAACATGATCTATCTGATCTCGCGCTCGATCACGCAGGGGCCGGCGGCGGGCATCATCTCGCTCGGCGGGGTGGCGCTGGGCTTCGTGTTCTACATGCTGTGCGCGGCGTTCGGCATCACGGCGCTGTTGCTCGCCATCCCCTTCGCTTATGACGCGCTGCGCTTTGCCGGCGCGGGCTACATGGTGTGGCTAGCGTGGCAGGCGGTGAAGCCGGGCGGACGCTCGCCGTTCCAGGTGAAGCAGCTCGCGATCGACAGCCCGCGCAAATTATTCACGATGGGCTTCGTCACCAACCTGCTCAATCCTAAGATCGCGATGCTGTATCTGGCGCTGCTGCCACAGTTCATCGACCCCACAGCCGGCAGCGTGCTGGCGCAGTCGGTGATGCTGGGAGCGATCCAGATCGCGATCAGCGTCAGCGTCAACGCCATGATCGCGCTCGCGGCCGGATCGATCGCGCTGTTCCTGGCGAGCCGGCCGAGCTGGATGCTGGTGCAGCGCTGGCTGATGGGCACGGTCCTGGCCGGGCTTGCGATCAGGATGGCGGTCGAGGCGCGGAAGGTGTGAGGCGCGACGCTGTCACGCCCCGCGCAGGCGGGGCGTCCAGTACCCCGCGGGTTCTCGGCTCAATCACTGGCGTCACGGAGTACTGGGTCACCCGCCCCAGTGCGCAAGTGCGCACAAGGCGGGTGACGACAGCATCCAACCTCAATCCAGCTTCGCTTCCATGCCCCGCTTCACCGCCGGCCTCGCCATCAGGGCGTTGTACCAGCGCTTGACGTTGGGGAAATCGGCCAGATCAACCTTGTGGCGAGGGTGGCGCCAGGCCCAACCAAGGATCGCGAAATCAGCGACCGAAAGGTCGCCGGCGACAAAGTCGTGGTCCGCCAACCGGCGGTCCAGCACGCCGTAGAGCCGGCGGGTCTCGGCCATGTAGCGCTTCAGGCCGTAGGCGCGGTCCTGCTCGTTCTCGAGTGCGATGAAATGATGCACCTGGCCGGGCATCGGCCCAAAGCCACCCATCTGCCACATCAGCCATTCGTAGACGGGAATGCGGCCCGAGAGCGATTTCGGCAGGAATTTGCCGGTCTTCTCCCCGAGATAGAGCAGGATCGCGCCGGATTCGAAGATGCTGACGGGCTTGCCGTCGGGGCCCTCGGGGTCGACGATCGCAGGAATCTTGTTGTTCGGGGACAGCTTCAGGAAGTCCGGCGCCATCTGCTCGCCCTTGGTGATATTCACCGGGACCACTTTGTAGGGCAGCCCCATTTCCTCCAGCGCGACCGAGATCTTGCGGCCGTTCGGCGTGTTCCAGGTGTGGAGTTCGATGGTCATGCCCTGTTTCCTTGCCCAATAGGATTGGGCCCTCCACTACTCCGGAAGGCTGTCCCCCCACAACCGGCGGACCGGGATGGCCGACCGTCGGCCGATCCCTGTTGACTGGACCTGTCCCCTCTGGAATGTCGCGACCGTCGCGGATAAATTCCGCCACCTTCAAAAAACGCTCCCGAGGGACCGCCGTGTCGAAATCAGCCTCCCGCGCCCGCCTGTTCGAAATCATCCGCCGGCGCTCCTTCGGCCGCGGTGACGTCACGCTGGCGTCAGGTCGCAAGAGCGATTTCTACTTCAACCTCAAGCCGACCATGCTCGACCCGGAGGGCGCGACCCTGCTCGCCGAGTTGACCTATGAGACGCTGAAGGACGACAAGCTCGACTTCATCGGCGGCCTCGAGATGGGCGCGGTGCCGCTCGCCGGCGCGCTGGCGCAGATCTCCTGGATCAAGGGCCATCCGATCGCGGCGTTCTTCGTGCGCAAGAAGCCGAAGGAGCATGGCGCCAAGCTCGCGATCGAGGGGCTGCCCAGGGGCGAGACGCTTGCCGGCAAGCGCGTGGTGATCGTCGAGGACGTCACCACCACCGGCGGCTCGGCGATGAAGGCGGTGGAATCCGTGCGCGAGACCGGGGCCGAAGTGGTGCTGGTGCTGACCATGGTCGACCGCGAGGAAGGCGCCACCGACACGTTCGGTGCAGCCGGCCTGCCGTTCCGCTCGCTGTACAAGGCGTCTGAATTCTTGAAAGCCTGAGGCGGCGAAACTTTCTCCGCCGTCATGCCCGGGCCTGACCCGGGCATCCACGTCTTCGCCGCACAAAAGATCGTGGATGGCCGGGTCAAGCCCGGCCATGACGAGCTTTGTGGTTCAGCCCCCTCAACCCCTCATTTACCATCCCGCTTTATGGTGAATCACGTGCCAAGGCCTCGCTGGTCGCGGCCGGTTCGGTAGCGTCGGGTGGAGTCAGCGTTGCGTATAGTCATGTCCCATGCGCGCCGGCGACGTCGCGCGATGCTTGTGGCCGCCACCCTCGCAGCCCCGCTGCTTGCGGCTCCCGCCCCGGTTTCGGCCGAAGGCCTGTTCGACTTCTTCTTCGGCGGCGTGCAGCAGAAGCGGCCACAGCGTGAGGTGCCGCAGCAGGCGAGCTCCTACGCCGATCCCTTCACCGGCCAGCAGAACGCGCCCCCGCAATACGTGCCGCCGACGCGTTCGGCTGCCGCCGGCGGCTCCGGCCCGGCCTTCTGCGTGCGCAGCTGCGACGGCAAGTATTTTCCGCTGATGCGCGGCCTCGCCTCGCCCGCTCAGATGTGCCAGGCGTTCTGTCCTGCCAGCACGACCAAGGTCTATTTCGGCTCGTCGATCGACGGCGCCGCCTCACAGACCGGCGAGCGTTACACCGACAGCGAGAACGCGTTCGCCTATCGCAAGGCGCTGCGTTCGGACTGCACCTGCAACGGCCGCGAGCCGGTCGGCCTCGCCCCGGTCGATCTCGGGCTGGACCCTTCGTTGAAAGCCGGCGACGTGATCGCCACCACCGACGGTCTCGTCGCCTATACCGGCATCCGCGTCGGCAACGACCAGGCGCCGGATTTCACCCCGGTCGCCTCCTATCCCGGCCTCACCGCGCAGGTTCGCGCGCGCCTTGGCGAGATGAAGGTGGCTCCGGTACGGGCAGAGACGGTCGCGGCGGATGCACCGGCGTCGGTCGAGATCGTGCGTGAGGCGCTGCCTGATGTGACGGTGCCGAAGGCGACGGCGCAGAAATCGGCGAAGCGGGCGGGATTGGAGTAAGCCCCGCCTGCAATCACGCCGTCATTGCGGAGGCACTATCTCCCGATGATCACCCCGATCACATTCGGTGCCGCCAAGTATTTCTCCTCGATCGCCGCGCGGGCGGCGGCGCGGTTGTCCGCCGTCAGCAGGCCACGCTTTTCGGCCAGGATCATCCAGCAGAAGCCCCACCAGTCGGTCAGCATGCCCTGATCGTCGACGAGGTCATAACCCTGCTCGGCCGCGAAAATGCGTGCCTGCGCTTCGTCGAGCGTGTCGAGGAACAGATGGTCGTCGGGCGAGAACAGATCGTCGCTGACATCGTCGATGGTGTAGCCCCAGATCGACTGGCACACCGCGTTGAACTCGCGGTCGAACTGGTCGTCATCGACCGCGTAGCGCCGCGCCGCCTGGTGCAGCCGCGACAGCGAACGCGCAAAATCGGCGATCCGGGTGAGCGCGAATTGATCGAAGGCAATGGTGGACATGTAGTCCTCGCAAAGTCTGACAGACGCTAGATATTGTGTCGGCAACGCGCCGAATCACAATGATATATCAAAGACTTGCTAAAGTGTTCTTAATTTGTTCCGAAGCGTTACCAAAGTCTCAATAGCAGCGCGACGCCGCAATGGCGTGGACCCGGCGGTCGCCGAGCAGATGAGCGACGAAGCCGTTCTTCGGGAAGATTCTTGCGAAAGCCGCATCGCGGATGCTGAGGCCGCCGGCATAAGCGCCGAAAGCCGGCATCACGGCGCGCATCCCATCGCTGGCGAAGCACCGGCGCTCCATCGACCGCCCGCGCGCGGAGACACGGGCTTTGGGGTGCAGATGGCCGGCGATCTCGCCGCGCGCGCCGGTTGGCTCATGGCGGAAGGTGATCGGGCCGATCGCGACTTCGTCGGCGACGGTGCCGCCGAGATCGCGCGGCAGCTCGGGATCGTGATTGCCCGAGATCCAGATCCAGTCGCGGCCGGCCTGAAGCGCTGCCACGGCGTCGCAGTCGCCCACCGACAAGCGTCCATGCGCGGTGCGATCGTGAAAGCTGTCGCCGAGTGCGATGACCACGCGCGGATCATGGCGGGAAATGACTGCAGCGAGACGGCCGAGCGTCGCGATCGTATCGTAAGGCGGCAGCAGCACGCCGCGCTTGGCGAAGCTGGAGCCTTTCTCCAGATGCAGGTCGGAGACGACGAGCAGGCGCTGCTCCTCCCAGAACAATGCGCCAGAGAGATCGGCTGCGAACGTCACATCGCTGATGGTGACTTTCGAAACACGCATGTCCTCGACATCCCCTGAAACCAGCGCGCCTGCCGTCACGTCCCGCCTTCTCTTATCCCATCGCCTCTTTGACCAGCTCGTCGGCGGCTTCAGCCAGGAGCTCGTCTGCAGCTTCGCCATAGACTGACTCGCGGCCGATTTCCAGCATCACGGGGACGGCGAGCGGGGAGACACGATCGAGTTCCCGGTGGGTGATGCGGCCCTGGATGCGGGTGAGCATGTCGCTGAGACGGCGCAGATCGAGCAGACCTGTGGCCGCATCGGCGCGCGCGGCACGGAGCAGCACGTGATCAGCCTGGTGCTTGCGCAGGACGTCGTAGACGAGATCGGTCGAGAACAACACCTGGCGGCGGCTTTTCTCTTCGCCTGTGTGGCGGCGGGCAATCAGGCCGGAGATGATCGCGCAATTGCGGAACGTCCGCTTCATCAGCGCGGACTCGGCGAGCCATGCCTCGAGGTCGTCGCCGAGCATGTCGGGGTCGAACAGCGCGTTGAGGTCGAGCTTGCCGTTTCGGATCATGAATGACATGTCGCCGAGCGCCCAGATCGCCACCGCATATTCGTTGGCGACGAAGCCGAGCGGCCGCGCGCGGGCCCGCTCCAGCCGGCGCGTCAAGAGCATGCCGAGTGTCTGGTGCGCGAGGCGTCCCTCGAAGGGGTAGAAGACGATGTAATGCTTGTCCGCGCGCGGAAAGCTTTCGACCAGCAGCTCGCGCACCGCCGGCACGCGCGACACATCCTTTTGCAGCGACAGCCAGTCGCGCACCTGCTCCGGCAGGCCGTTCCACGCACGGCTGTCATCCAGCAGCCGGCGCACCCGCTCGGCGAGATAGGTCGAGAGCGGGAACTTGCCGCCCATATAGGACGGCACCTTCGGGTCCTTGTCATGCGCGCGCGAAACGTAGACCTGATCCTCGACCAGAGTTTCGTAGCGCACGACCTCGCCGCTGAACACGAAGGTGTCGCCCGGGCTCAAGCCCTCGATGAAGGCCTCCTCGATCTCGCCGAGCAACCTGCCGCCGCGCGCGATCACCCCTGTCGAGCCGCCCGCTTTTCCCTGACCGCCGCCGCGCGAACGCACCAGCCGCACCTTCAGCATGTCGTCCTCGACGATGGTGCCGACATTCATGCGGTAGCTCTGCCGCACTTTCGGATTGGCGACGCGCCAGCGGCCCTGCTTGTCCTGCTTGATGCGGGCGAAGCGCTCATAGGTTTTCAGCGCGTAGCCGCCGGAGGCGACGAAATCGACGACATCGTCGAAATCCTGGCGCGTCAGATCCGCGTAGGGCGCTGCGGTGCGCACCTCGTCGTAGAGCTCATCAGACAGAAATGGTTCGCCGCAAGCGCAGCCGAGGACGTGCTGGGCCAGCACGTCCAAGGCGCCAGTGCGCAGTGGCGGCGTGTCCTGCGCATTCTCGGCGATGGCGTCGATGGCAACGCGGCACTCCAGCACCTCGAAACGGTTCGCCGGCACCAGCACCGCGCGAGAGGCTTCGTCGAGGCGATGATTGGCACGGCCGATCCGCTGCATCAGGCGCGAGGAGCCCTTGGGGGCGCCGATATTGACGACGAGATCGACATCACCCCAGTCGACGCCGAGGTCGAGCGAGGAGGTACAGACCACGCCGCGCAGTTTGCCGGCCGACATCGCGTCTTCGACCTTGCGGCGCTGGGCGACGTCGAGCGAACCGTGATGCAGCGCGATGGCAAGGTTGTCGTCGTTCATGCTCCAGAGATTCTGGAACAGCATCTCGGCCTGGCTGCGGGTGTTGACGAAGACGAGCGTGGTCTTGTTCTGCTTGATCAGCTGGTAGATTTCGGGGAGCGCATGGCGCGCACTGTGGCCGGCCCAGGGCAGCCGCTCGCGCGTGTCGAGCATCTCGACCAGTGGCGGCGCGGCGCCGCCGGCGATGACGATATCGGCCGATTCCGCCTTGTCCTTCGGTTGCGGCACCAGGAAGCGCGCCAGCGATTCCGGCTCTGCCACAGTCGCCGACAGACCGATCGCGCGCATCTGCGGCGCCAGCCGCCACAGCCGCGCCAGCCCGAGCGACAGCAGATCGCCGCGCTTGGAGGTCACCAGCGCGTGCTGCTCGTCGAGCACGATGCGCTTGAGCGAGGAGAACAGGAACGGCGCGTCATCGGAAGAGAGCAAGAGTGCGAGCTGCTCCGGCGTGGTCAGCAAGATATCCGGCGGATAGCGCCGCTGCCGCTGCCGCCGCGACGTCGGCGTGTCGCCGGTGCGGGTCTCGATCCTGATCGGCAGCCCCATCTCGGCGACCGGCCGCTCCAGATTGCGAGCGATGTCGACGGCGAGCGCCTTCAGCGGCGAGATGTAGAGGGTATGGAGGCCGCCGCTGCGTTGGACGCTGCGGCCGGTGGAGATCACGGACTTCACCGCGGCGGGGGGGACGGAACTCAGCTCCACCAGCGTCGGCAGAAATCCCGCCAGCGTCTTGCCGGCGCCGGTCGGCGCTATCAGGAGCGCGCTAGCGTCCTCACGCGCCTTCTCCAGCAGCGCCAATTGATGCGTGCGCGGCGACCAGCCGCGGGCCGCGAACCACGCGCTGAAGCGGTCGGGCAGCAGCGCGGCCGGCTCGGCCGGGATTTTGAGGATACGGGGCGGCACGGCACCACAGGTAAGCCGTGGAGCTGGGTTCGTCGAGGGGGCAGCTACTTCACAAGCTCCGGTAGGGTGGGCAAAGCGAAGCGTGCCCAACCTACGGCTTTCGCGATTGCAGAGAGAGTCCTACTCCGACATCGGCTTGTCGGAGATGTCCCAGTCCTTGCCGGTGAAGGTGGAGATGAAGAGGGTCTTCATCGGCGTGTAGTCGTCGGGCGTGTAGCTGTAATTCACGCCGTCGAGGAAGTAGGGCGAGTGGAAGCCGTTGAGGTTCGACGCCTGCTTCAGCACGTTGGCGCGGGTGAGATCGTCGCCGCAGCGGCGCAGGATCTCGCCCATGGTCACGGCCTGGCCGTAGCCGGCGAACGCGATCGTGTTGTCCTGATCGATCGCCGGCGTGTACTTCTTGCGCAGCTCCTCGAACGCCATCACGTCGGGGTCCTTCTCCCATTTGGGCAGGCCGACTTCCTTGTTGTAGCGGATGGCGACGATGCCGGTGGCGTTTTCGAGACCCGCGGCGTTGAGGATCGAGCGGCCGGTTGAGCCCGCCGACAGGAGCTGCAGCGGCTTCCAGCCGAGCTCGACGACCTTGCGGATCGACTGCGACGTCGCCTTGCCGGTGGTGATGTTGTAAAAGACGTCGGCGCCCGACTTCGAGAGGTTGATGAGCTGGGAATCGACGGTCGGCTCGGTGAGATCATAGGTCTGCTCCATGATCACCTTCGCGGTACCACCGGCGTCTTCCAGGACCTTTTTGAAGGGCCCGAGGAAGTCGCGGCCGAAATCGTCGTTCTGGTAGAGGATGCCGATCTTGGCGTTCGGCTTCACGCTCACGACGTGCCGCGCCAGGATGCGCGCCTCGGTCGGATAGAGCGGCAGGCCCGCCATGGTCCATTTGAACTCTTTCGGGTTGTTCCACTTCGACGCGCCGGTGTTGAGCAGCAGCTGCGGCACGCCCTTGGAGTTCAGGTATTTGTGCACGGAGGTCTGCGGCGCGGTGCCGAGCGAGCCGTAGAGCGCGAGCACCTCTTCCTGCTCGACGAGACGCCGTGTCGCCTCGACGCATTTCGGCGCGCTGTAGGCGTCGTCCATGGTGAGGAACTTGACCTTGCGTCCGTTGATGCCGCCCTTCTCGTTCAGCATCTGGAAATAGGCCTCGCCGATGCGGCCAAGCACGCCATAGAGCGAGCCGGGACCGGAATGCGGCACGGTCTGCCCGATCTTGATCTCGGTGTCGCTGGCACCCGCATCGTATTTCTTCTCGGCGGCCCAGACGTAAGGCGCGGGCAATGTGGATGCAGCGATGGTTGCGAGCGCGCCGGCGCTGAAATCGCGCCGCGATGGATTCTTCGTCATTGTTTTGTTTCTCCCTAGTGCGCGCATTGTGCTGGCATCGCAGCTCCGCTCGCAAGTGGGAAGTCGTCGCTTTGCGACGCAATGACGCTCAAATTGCAAAGTGTTTAGCGCCTAGACTCAAGTTTTCTCGACGACGACAACGAGACCGCTGACCGGCTCGTTGTTCTCGACCCGCGGCGAGGCCGACTCCAGTGTCAGCAGCTTGAGGCCGGCCATCGCAATCGCAGCGCGTGCATATTCCGCCGAATGGGCATAGCGCAGGCCTTCGCCAAGAACGATGCCGTTGCCACCATGCGTCTCCAGCGTGAAGGCGAGCACGCCACCGGATGCGAGGACTCGCTGTGCTTCGCTCAGCACCGGCGCGAGATCGGAGAGATAGACGAAGGCATCCGCGGCGACGACGAGGTTCGCGCTCGCATCGTCCTTGCCGCGCAGGCCTTCGATCATGTCGGCGACTTCGAGCTCGGCATAAAGACCGGTGGCGCGTGCCTGCTTGATCATGCCGGGCGACAGATCGATGCCGACGAAATGATCGACTTGTTTTGCGAAGGCGGCGGCCGCAAGCCCGGTGCCGCAGCCGAGATCGATGGCGCGCTTGAACAAAGCGGGCTTCTTCGCAGCGACGCGGGCGGCCACCACCGCCTTGAAGATCAGCGACGGCGCGCGATAATCGAGATCGTTGACCAGGACATGCTCGAAGCGCGGCGCATATTGATCGAACAGGGCCTGCACATAGGCCCTGGGCATCTCGGACAATTGCTCGTCGCCGAGCCGTATCAGATGCAAATGGGCGCCATGCTGGTCGTCGGGATCGGACTCGCGCGATTTTCGAAACGCCGCGATCGCCTTGTCGCGCTCGCCGAGCTGGGCGCGGATTTCGCCGAGCGTGAACCAGGCCGAGGTAAAATTCGGCGCGAGCTCGATGGCCTGCTCGATGAGGTCGGCGGCGGCGGGCAGATCGCCCTTGAGCTGGAGGTCGCGCGCGAACTCGAAACGACGGTCGGCCATGAGATCGCCGGAGGAGTGGAACAGGCGCAGGGGCATTGGGAACCAGGAAGCGAAGCGGGCGGATGACTCGAAGACGCGGGGTCGCAACCTATATAACAGGCATGCGTCCGCAAGACATCCTGTTGCCAGCTGCTGCCGGCCTGTGCTGCAAGCCCGGCGGCTTCCATATCGACCCTGTTCGCCCGGTCGAACGGGCCGTGATCACCCACGGCCATTCCGACCATGCCCGCGCTGGCCATGGCGCGGTGCTGGCGACGCAGGAGACGCTGGACATGATGCGTCTGCGCTACGGCGAGAACTTTGCCGGATCGACGCAGCCGATCGGTTACGGCGAGGAGATCCGGCTCGGCGATGTCAGGGTGAAATTTCATCCAGCCGGTCATGTGCTTGGCTCGGCGCAGATCGCGGTGACCTGCAAGGACACCTGCATCGTCGCCTCCGGCGACTACAAGGATGCGCCCGACCCGACCTGCACGCCGTTCGAGCTGGTGCCCTGCGACGTCTTCATCACCGAGGCCACTTTTGGTCTGCCGGTGTTCCGGCACGGCGATGCCGCCGACGAGGTCGAGAAGCTGCTCGCCTCCGTCGCGCTGTTTCCCGAGCGCGCGCATCTCGTTGGCGCCTATTCGCTCGGCAAGGCGCAGCGGGTGATCGCGCTGCTGCGGCAGGCCGGCTACGACGCGCCGGTCTATCTGCATGGCGCGATGGAGAAGATCACGCATTACTATCAGAGCCGCGGGATTCCGCTCGGCGAGCTCAGGCCGGTGATCGGCGTGAAGAAGGCGGCGCTTGCCGGCACCATCACGCTGGCGCCGCCTTCGGCGACATCGGACGTCTGGACGCGCCGCTTTCCCGATCCCGTCACAGCCTTCGCATCGGGATGGATGCGGGTGCGCGCCCGGGCGCGGCAGCGCGGCATCGAGCTGCCGCTGGTGATCTCCGATCATGCCGACTGGGACGGCCTCACCGCCACCATCGCCGCGACCGGCGCCGGCGAGATCTGGGTCACCCACGGCCAGGAAGACGCGCTGGTGCACTGGTGCAAGTCGCAAGGCCTGCGGGCGCAGCCGCTCGACCTCGTCGGTTATGGCGACGAGGAGGAAAGCGGGACGCCGCTTGCCGACGAGGCCGACGCATGAACCGCTTCGCCGAACTTCTGGACCGCCTCGCCTACGAGCCCGGCCGCAACAACAAGCTGCGGCTGATCACCGGCTATTTCCGCGAGGTCGGCGACCCCGACCGCGGCTACGCGCTGGCGGCGCTCACAGGCGCGCTCAGCTTCAAGCACGCCAAGCCTGCGCTGATTCGCGACCTGATCGCATCGCGCACCGATCCGGTGCTGTTCGGATTGAGTTACGACTATGTCGGCGATCTCTCGGAGACGGTGGCGCTGATGTGGCCGACGGCGGTGGGCGTCCATAACAACCCACCTCCCCCCACCCTCACCGAGGTCGTCACCACGCTGCGCACCCTCGGCAAGACCGAGCTGCCGAAGCAGCTCGAACGCTGGCTCGACGAACTCGACGAAACCGGCCGCTGGGCATTGCTGAAACTCGTCACCGGGGCATTGCGCATCGGCATTTCCGCTCGGCTGGCGAAGACCGCGGCCGCAGCACTCGGCGACAAGGATCCACACGAGGTCGAGCTGATCTGGCCGGGCCTCAGCGCCCCCTATCTCGACCTGTTCGCCTGGCTGGAGGGCCGCGCCGAAAAGCCGATCAATCGCGATCCTGCGCCGTTCCGGCCGGTGATGCTGGCGCATGCGATCGAGGACAGTGATTTCGCGAGCCTCGATCCCGCCGACTACATCGCCGAATGGAAATGGGACGGCATCCGCGTGCAGGCGGTGGCTGGCCGCGACGAGCGCGGCCAAATCACGGCGCGGCTCTATTCGCGCACCGGCGAGGACATCACGGGAAGCTTTCCGGACCTCGTGCCGTCGCTGCGACTGGCAGGCGCGATCGACGGCGAACTGCTGATCCTGCGCGAAGGCCGCGTGCAGAGCTTCAACGTCCTGCAGCAGCGGCTCAACCGCAAGCTCGTCTCGCCGAAGCTGATCAAGGAGTTTCCGATTCACCTGCGCGCCTACGATCTGCTCGGCGACGACGAGAACGATCTGCGCGAGCTGTCTTTCGCGGGGCGGCGTGAACGGCTGGAGACGTTCGTCGCGAAGCTTGGGGATCCCCGCATTGATCTGTCGCCCACCGTCCCGTTCGCAAGCTGGGACGCATTGACTGCCGCGCGCGCCGACCCCGCGAGTGCAGGCGCGGGCGAGGATGCCGACGCCGTCGAGGGCGTGATGCTGAAACGGCGTGATGCGCCGTACCTGCCCGGGCGGCCGAAGGGGCAATGGTGGAAGTGGAAGCGCGATCCGCACATCATCGATGCCGTCCTGATGTATGCGCAGCGCGGCCACGGCAAGCGCTCGTCCTATTATTCCGATTACACCTTCGGTGTCTGGACCGAGACCGAGGTCGGCGAGGAGCTGGTGCCGGTCGGAAAGGCCTATTTCGGCTTCACCGACGAAGAGCTGTTGCAGATCGACCGCTTCGTCCGCCGCAACACCACCGAAAAATTCGGTCCCGTCCGCCATGTCGTGCACGAGGGCGACAAGGGGCTGGTGCTGGAGGTCGCCTTCGAGGGCCTGCAGCGGTCGCCGCGGCACAAATCCGGCGTCGCCATGCGCTTTCCCCGCATCAGCCGCCTGCGCTGGGACAAGCCGCCGCGCGAGGCGGACCGGCTGGAAACGCTGGAAAAGATGCTGAAGACGGACGAATCCCTTCCAACAATTAAGGTTGCGGCATCTGCCGACAGCCATTGAAGAGGGAATGCGGGTTCCCCATGTGCCCCGCCGTGCCCTATAATGGGGTCGAATCCCCGCGAGGAGTTTTTTGAGATGGTCCAAGACGTCAGAGATTTGCCGGCCGGCCGCAGCGATGGGCTGAACCGCTTTCTCGGCGGCTCGCCGCTGGCGGTCGCGTTTCGCCTGGTCCTGCTCTCGATCCTGGTCGGCGTCGTGCTCGCCGCGATCGGCTTCGAACATCCTCTCCAGCATCCGCCTGCTGTTCCAGCGCCTGTGGGATCTCGGCTTCGACACGGTGAACTGGCTGTGGCGCTACTTCCTGCTCGGCGCCGTCATCGTGATCCCGGTCTGGCTGCTGATGCGCGTGTTCGGCGCACCGCGCGGCCGGTAAGCCCGACCGGGCGATGGGTCGGTAGACGCAACTGATGCACGCGCCCGTTCATCCCAGGGTCGGCTCACGCCAGGTCTTCGCCATCGCCGGTCCCGCGATGGTCGCGAACCTGACCACGCCGCTGATCGGCGTGGTCTCGACCACCGCGATCGGAAGGCTGGACGATGCCGCGCTGCTCGGCGGCGTCGCGATGGCGTCGGTGATCTTCGACTGCCTGTTCTGGCTGTTCGGTTTCCTGCGCATGAGCACGCTCGCCTTCACCGCGCAGGCGCTGGGTGCCGGCGAGACCCGCGAGCTGACCGCGATCCTGATGCGCGGCTTCATCGTCGCCGGCCTGATTGGCGCTGCGTTGATCGTATTGCAACTGCCGCTCGCCACCGCGCTGTTCGACCTGATGGGCGGCAGCGAAGGCGTCACGCGCGCCGCCAAGTCCTATTTCATGATCCGGATCTGGTCGGCGCCACTCGCCCTCGCCAACTACGTCATACTCGGCTGGCTGATCGGCCAGGCCCGCGCCAATCCGGCGCTGTTGCTCCAGGTCGCCATCAACCTCGTCAACATGGTGGCGACGATTCTGCTGGTGCTGGTCTACGACACCGGCATCGCAGGTGCGGCAGTCGCCGCGCTGCTATCGGAGACGATCGGTTTCATGCTCGGTGTGATCGTGTGCCGGCACTTTGCGGATGGCGGGCTTGCCATTCCTCGCGCGACGCTGTTCGACCGGGACAAGCTGATGCGGCTGCTGTCGGTGAACTCCGACATCTTGATCCGCACCGCGGCGCTGATCGCCGTCTTCCTGTTCTTCACCGCCAAGGGGGCCCGCGCCGGCGACGTCACGCTGGCCGCAAACTCCGTGCTCAACAATTTCCTGCTGGTCAGCGCCTTCTTCCTCGACGGCCTTGCCAACGCAGCCCAGCAGCTTTGCGGCCGAACTTTTGGCGCGCGCGATGCCAGGGGCTTCGCGGATTCGACCCGGCTCGTGCTGCTGTGGGGACTCGGCTTCGCGCTGGTGGTCGCGGCGCTGTTCGCCCTGTTCGGGCCGGCCCTGATCGATTTCATGACGGCGAGCGAAGCCGTCCGGCGAGCTGCGCGCGAGTTCCTGCCGTTCGTCGTATTCGCGCCCCTACCCGGCGTTTTCGCCTTCGGCTTCGATGGCATCTATATCGGCGCGACCTGGGCGCGCGAGATGCGAAATCTGATGCTGGCCGCGCTCGCAATCTTCCTGGCCACCTGGTGGGCGCTGCAATCGTTCGGCAATGCCGGGCTGTGGTGGGCGTTGATCGCGTCCTACGTCGCGCGCGGCGGCTTGCAGGCGGCCCGCTATCCGGCGCAGTTCAGGGCGACGTTCGCCCCTCCCTCGCCCCGCTTGCAGGTAGAGGCATAGGAGGACTCACATCCCCGGCCAGTCTTCCGCCGTCAGCGTCGCCGCATCCGCGCCGACGATCTCCGACAGGGAATCGCGTCCCGTGCGCAGCAGCGTCGAGGTCAGGTCGCGCTTGATCTCGTCGACGAGACCGAGGCCCTTGTAGACCAGCGACGAATAGAGCTGGATCAGGCTCGCGCCCGCACGAATCTTCGTCAACGCAGCGCCGCCGGAATCGACGCCGCCGACGCCGATCAGGGGGAATGCGCCTTCGACGCGTACATAGGTCTCTGCAACCATGCGCGTCGACAGGCGGAACAGCGGCCGGCCGGACAGGCCGCCCTGCTCCTTGGCGCGCGTGTCCTCGCGCAGCGTGCTCGGCCGCGCGATGGTCGTGTTGGAGACGATCATGCCGTCGACCCGGCGCGACCGCGCCACCTGCACGACGTCGTCGAGCTGGGCGAGGCTCAGATCCGGCGCGATCTTGAGCAGCACCGGCGTGTCGCCGGCCTTCTGGCGCACCCGCTCGCGTGCGTCGATCACGCGCCCGAGGAGATCGTCGAGCAGCGCGCCTTCCTGCAGATTGCGCAGGCCCGGCGTGTTCGGCGAGGAGACGTTGACGGTGAAGTAGCTCGCCACCGGCGCAAAGGTCTCGATCAGCCTGACGTAGTCGGCGACACGATCGGCTGAATCCTTGTTGGCGCCGACATTGACGCCGACGATGCCGCCGTGCTGCGCGCGCGCGGCAAGCCGGCGCAGCACCACTTCGGCGCCGTCATTGTTGAAGCCCATGCGGTTGATGACGGCCTCGTCGCGCTCGAGGCGAAACAGCCGCGGCCGCGGATTGCCGGCCTGCGGCTTCGGCGTCCCCGAGCCGATCTCGACGAAGCCGAAACCGAGCCGCAGCAGCGCGTCCGGCACCTCCGCGCTCTTGTCGAAACCCGCGGCCATGCCGATTGGATTGGGGAAGTTGAGCCCGAAGGCGCGCACCGCGAGCTTGGGGTCGTCGGCGCGCGGCTTGCCCGGCGGCAGGAAGCGCAGGCCCTGGATCGCGAGGCGATGCGCATCCTCCGGATCGAGCCAGCGCAGCACCGGAAGCGAAAAAGCGTCGAAGGCGCGGATCACGGCAGAAGCTCCGGAATGTCGTGGCCGCCATCGGAGCGCATGTTGAGGTTCATCACCGAGAGCACCGCGCCAAGATCGAGCTCGCCATAGAGATGCGGAAACAGCTCCTCGTTGCGCGAGCGCTCCCAGCGCAATTCGCCGCCAAGCGCATCGCCGTCGACCTCGACCAGGAACAGCGCCCGCTGGCCGAAATAATGCTTGCGCAAGGTCTCTGGAACCTGAGCGGCGGTCGACAAGTGGATGAAACCGTCGCGCGAATCGTCCTCGCTGCCGAGGTAAACACCCTGCCGTTCCGCCTCGCGCCAGGCCGAGGCCGGACAGATTTTGTAGATCTTGACCACCGCTTGCGGAGCCCTTTGAATTTCCCGGGTTTTTTCGTCTCTTGCGGGTCTTGAAACCCGGGCGCGACCGTAAAGGCGGCTCCCCCTGAACTCAAGAGTTAGAGCCGCCCCTTGCACGGGAAACGGAAAACCGGTTGATTTGAGGACAGTTTTCCTGAGTTGCGACGGGCTGGACCTTTCATGGTCAGGCAGGCCAAAGCGCAGAGGATACTCTCTCACGACCAGATCTGGGTCGCGCTGGATCGGCTGGCGGAGCGTGCCGGCCTGTCGCCGTCCGGTCTTGCCAGGCGCGCCGGGCTCGATCCCACTACTTTCAACCGATCCAAGCGCGTCACCGCCGACGGCCGCGAGCGCTGGCCTTCCACCGAATCGATCGCCAAGGCGCTGGCGGCGACCGGCGACGCGCTCGACACCTTTGCCAGACTGGTCGGCGACGATTCAGGCGACGGCCGTTCGCTGCCGCTGCTCGACTTCGCGCTGGCCGGCGCGAGCGGCGCCTTCGACGAGCAAGGCCGTCCCTCCGGCAAGGGCTGGACCGAGACTGCGCTTCCCACCGACGAGGACAGCCACATCTTTGCGCTGGAGATCTCCGGCGACGCGCTCGCGCCGGTGTATCGCAGCGGCGACATCATCCTGGTCTCGCCCCGCGCGCCGATCCGCAAAGGGGATCGCGTGGTGGTGAAGACCAAAGCGGGCGAAGTCACGATCGCGACGTTGAAGCGACGCACCGCCAAGGTGCTGGAATTGCAGCCGCTCGAAGCGGCGCAGTCCGGGCGCACGATCGCGGCGAACGACGTCGGCTGGATCGCGCGCATCGTGTGGGCAAGCCAGTGATTGCAGCGTAGCCGGAGCATGACACTGCCGGCCGCGCGACATCTCGCCCCGGCGACCTTGCGACTCACCAGCCCCCTCGCCTAGGTTGCGCGCGCGCATTGCCGATCAAATTCATCGCAGGGGGAAAATGATGAATCGCCGTCACGCATTGAAAGCCCTCGCGGGCCTCGCCCTTTGCCCAGTTTGCAAGCCGGCCTTTGCCGCCGAAGGCGCGCATTGGAGCTATGAGGGCGCCGGCGCCCCGGCCAAATGGGGCGATCTCGATGCGGCCAACAAGGCCTGCGCGGTCGGCCTGCAGCAATCGCCGATCGACATCGAAGCGGCGGTCAAATCGCAATTGCCCGCGCTGAAGCTGAGCTGGGGCAAGAGCGCCGACACCATCGTCAACAACGGGCATACCATCCAGCTCAACTTCGCCGAAGGCAGCACGCTCACGCTCGGCGACGTCAAGTACAAGCTGCTGCAGGTGCACTTCCATCGGCCGAGCGAGCACATGATCGGCGGCAGGAATTTTCCGATGGAGGCGCATTTCGTCCATCGCAACGATGCAGGCGGTCTCGCGGTGGTCGGCGTACTGATGGCCGAGGGCAGGCCGAACGCGGCCTTCGGCAAGATCGTCAAGACCATGCCGGCGGCCGAAGGGCCCGCGGTAAAAGCCGACGCGGGCATCGATCTCCACGGCATGCTGCCCACGAGGCTCAGCTACTTCCGCTATCCCGGCTCGCTGACTACGCCGCCCTGCTCCGAAGTGGTCGAATGGCTGCTGCTGACCACCCCGGTCCAGGTGTCGGCGGCCGACGTCGCGGCGTTCGCAAAACTCTATCCGATGAACGCGCGCCCGGTGCAGAAGGACAACCGGCGCTACGTGCTGCGCTCGATCTGAGCGGCCGCAGCAGATCCTACGCGCTCCGCGCCAGCGCGCCGTCGATCATGTTCACCGCGTTCTGGACGCCGTACACCGCCACGAAGGAGCCGAAACGCGGCCCCTTCTCCTGGCCGAGCAGCACCTGGTAGAGCATGTTGAACCAGTCGAGCGTCACGCCCGGCCGGCCGTCCTTGCCCTTCTTGACTTGATCGAGGAACGGCTCACGGCGACCGATCTCGTAGACCACGTTCTGGATGTCCTCTGGCGTTGCGTCTTGCGGCAGCTGCGACAGCGCATCGCGCAGATCCTGCAACGCGGCGCGCTCGACCTCGGTCGGTTCGCGGAATTGCTTCGTCGGCGCGACGAAGTCGCGGTAATAGTTGATGGCGTAGCCGACCATCGCATCGAGCTTTGGATGCGTCTGCGGGCTCACGCCGGGGCGGTAGCGACCGATGAAGCCCCACAGCGTCTCGGCATTCTCCGCGTTCGACGACGACACCAGCGTGAGCAGGAGCTGGAAGGTGACGGGCATGTCGCCCTTCGGCGGATGGCCGCTGTGGACGTGCCAGACCGGATTGCCGAGCTGCTGCTTGCCGTCCTGCTTGGCGAAGCCGTCGATGAACTGCTGGTAGTCGTCGACGTTGCGCGGGATGACGTCGAAATACAGCCGCTTGGCCGCCTTCGGCTCGCGATACATGAACAGCGACAGCGATTCCGGCGAGGCGTAGCGCAGCCATTCGTCGATGGTGAGGCCATTGCCCTTCGACTTCGAGATCTTCTGGCCCTTCTCGTCGAGGAAGAGCTCGTAGTTGAAGCCTTCGGGCGGCGTGCCGCCGAGCGCCCTGGCGATCGCACCGGACAGCTTCACGGAGTCGATCAGATCCTTGCCGGCCATCTCGTAGTCGACGCCGAGCGCGACCCAGCGCATCGCCCAGTCGGCCTTCCACTGGCATTTGACGTTGCCGCCGGTCACCGGGGTCTCGACCTCCTGGTTGGTGTCAGGATCGACATAGGTCACCGTGCCGGCTGCGACGTCGCGACGGATCATCGGCACCTGCAGCACGACACCCGTGGTCTTGCTGATGGGCAGGAACGGCGAATAGGTCGCACGGCGATCCGGACCGAGCGTCGGCAGGATGATCGCCATCACCTTGTCGTAGGCAGCTAACATCTTCAGCAGCGTCGCGTCGAAGCGACCGGACGTATAATAGTCGGTCGAGCTGGCGAACTCGTAGTCGAAGCCGAAATGATCGAGGAAGGCGCGCAAGCGCGCGTTGTTGTGCGCGCCGAACGACGGGTACTCGTTGGAGAATGGATCCGGCACGCGCGTCAGCGGCTTGCCAAGATGCGCGGCCAGCATCTCCTTGTTGGGAACGTTGTCGGGCACTTTCCGAAACCCGTCCATGTCGTCGGAGAAGGCGAGCAGGCGCGTCTTGATCTTGTCTTCGGTCAGCACGCGGAAGGCGTGGCGCACCATCGAGGTGCGCGCGACCTCGCCGAACGTGCCGATATGCGGCAGGCCGGACGGGCCGTAGCCGGTCTCGAACAGCACCTCATCCTTGGGGCTTTTCTTCAGCCGCGCGACAATGGCCTTCGCCTGCTCGAACGGCCAGGCGTTGGATTGTTCGGCGAGCGCACGAAGGTCGCTCGGGCTAGCGGCAAGATCGAGTACGGACATCAGGGCCTCCGGGCCGCGGAAAATAGCGATTTCCGGGCAGAATGCAAAAATGGTTCTGATCGTCATTCCGGGGTGATGCGTGAGCGTCGAACCCGGAATCTCGAGATTCCGGGTTTGCGCTTCGCGCGCCCCGGAATGACGATCGATGGTTAGAACGGGCTCACCGAGAAATACCGCAGCCACAGATCGGTATAGCGGCCTTTTTCCCAGACGCGGAACATGGCCCAGTTCAGGGCCTGGCGCAGCACGTCGTTGCCCTTGCGGACGGCGATGCCGATGCCTTCGCCGAAGAAGCGGCTCTCGACGAACGGGCCGCCGGAGAAGGCGCAGCAATCGCCGGAATCCGTGCCGTTGATCCAGAACGCCAGCGAGATGGCGTCGCCGAAGATGAAATCGACCTCGCCCTTGCGCAAAGCGCTCCGGAGCGCGTCGTCATTGGGATAGCCGTGCAACTCGGCGTCGGTGAACATCGCCTTCAGATAGGCCTCATGTGCGGAGCCGGCGATCGCCCCGACTTTCTTGCCTTCGAGATATTCGGGCCGGATCTCCGGCATCACGGCGTCCTTGCGCGAGGCGAAGCGCGCCGGCACGCGGTAATAGGGATCGGTGAAGTCGACGCGGGCGCGGAGCTGCGGGCTCACCGCCATCGAGGCGATGATGGCATCGCCCCGGTTGGAGCTGAGCGCATCGACCAGCGTCTCGAAACGGCGCATCTGCACCGTGCAGGTGACCTTGATCTCCTCGCACAACGCGCGGGCCAGATCGACGTTGAATCCGGCCGGATTGCCGTCGGCGCCCGTGTAGTTGAACGGCGGATAGTCGGTCTCGGTCAGGAAGCGGATCACGGTCAGCCGCGACAGGTCCGGCCGCTCCGGCCGCCGACGTGGGTCCCAGAAGCCGGGCA
>LNAP01004145.1_pt1 | contig 25963 bp, 18 predicted proteins | sample 602601 | NCBI WGS metagenome assembly LNAP01 (sample SAMN02440304, study PRJNA202911) | soil metagenome | biome: Subtropical and temperate rainforests or woodlands; isolation source: soil samples (1 kg each in a 20% v/v slurry with milli Q water) were... ...
CGGCCTCACTGCCCGTGAAGCCAAGGTACTGCGCATGCGTTTCGGCATCGACATGAATACCGACCACACCCTTGAGGAAGTCGGTAAGCAGTTTGACGTGACCCGCGAGCGGATCCGTCAGATCGAAGCCAAGGCGCTGCGCAAGTTGCGCCACCCGACGAGAAGCGAGCATTTGCGCTCCTTCCTCGACGAGTGATCACAAAACCCCCAGGCCCAGGCCTGGGGGTTTTGCTTTGTGCAGATTAAATCCTCCCCGCGTCACTCCCCCTCGCAATGCCCGTCTACACTCGAAATATTCCCCGTGCCATAACGAGACCGTTATGCCCAGACTGCCGACCGTGCTACTGCTGTCGCTGCTGACCTGGACCGCGACGGCTGGCGCGTTGACTCTCACAGATGAAGAGCAGGGCTGGTTGGCGGACCACCCAGAATTGCGCCTGGGCGTTGATGCCTCGTGGCCGCCGTTTGAATATCGCGATGAAGAAGGTCGCTATCAGGGCCTGGCCGCTGACTATGTGCGGCTGCTCCAGGAACGCCTGGGCATCAAGATCAAGCTGATAGAACCGGCCAACTGGAGCGCATTGCTGGAGCAGGCGCGGAACAACCAGCTCGACCTGTTGCCGGGCATCATGTCCACCCCGGAGCGTCAGGGCTTCCTCGCATTTTCCCGGCCTTACCTCGACTTCCCCATCGTCATTCTCGCCCATGAAGGCGGTGCCCAGCCCCGCTCCCTCAAGGACCTGTATGGCCTGAAGATCGCCGTGGTGGAGAACTATGCCCCCCACGAATTGCTGCGCACCCACCATCCCGACCTGAACCTGGTGGCGATGCCCAATGTCAGCTCGACGTTGCAGGCCCTGGCCACCGATGAGGTGGACGCCGTCGTCGGCGACCTCGCCTCCAGCGTCTGGAGCCTGCGCCAGCTCAAGCTCGACGGCTTGTATGTCAGTGGCGAAACGCCCTATCGCTACCAACTGGCAATGGGCGTGCCTCGAGAGAAAAAACTGCTGATTGGCATTCTGGATAAAGTGCTCGCCGACCTCAGCCCCAGCGAAATTAACGAGATCCAGGAGCACTGGGTCGGCAATGTCATTGATCACCGGGCGTTCTGGGCCGACTTGCTGCTCTACGGCCTGCCTGCCGTGCTGCTATTAAGTACCGTGCTGGCCATCGTCATTCGGATCAACCGCCGGCTCAGTTCGGAAATTTCCCGCCGGGTAGCCCTGGAGCAAAAACTGCGCAGCAGCGAATACCATTACCGCGGGCTGGTAGAGAGCCTCTCCGCCATAGCCTGGGAAGCTGACATCAACGATTTCACCTACAGCTACGTGTCACCCCACGCCGAAGAACTACTGGGCTATCCACGGGCTCACTGGCTGATCCCCGGCTTCTGGCGCAACATCATTCACCCCGCCGACCTGACCCGCGCCGACAGCTTCTGCCAGCAGGAAACCCGCGCCAACCGCGACCACAGCATTGATTACCGGGTGATCACCGCTGACGGCCGCTGCCTGTGGGTCAGGGACATTGTCAGCCTGATCAAGTATGGGCATGAGCCGGTTCTGCGTGGCCTGATGATTGATATCAGCGAGGCCAAGCGCACCGAGGAAGCGTTGCGGCTCTCGCAGGAGAAGTTCGCCTCGGTGTTCCAGCAGTGCCCGGACATCCTGGTAATCGCCCGCCTGTCCGATGGCTGTCTGCTGGAGGTCAACAAGGCATTCGAGGACCAGATTGGCCTGAGCGCCGCAGACGTCATTGGCAAGACCGCTACCGAGCTGAACATCTGGGGTATCCAGGGTGTGGGGCCCAACCTGCTCAAGCGCGTGCAGACCACCAGTATCCGCAACCTGGAGATGCCGTTCCTGCGCAGCAACGGCCAGGCGTTTACCGGGCTGATTTCTGCCGAACCCTTCCAGCTCGATACCACCGCAGCCTTGGTAGTGGTGGTGCGGGATATCACCCAACTGAAGGAAACCCAGCAACTGCTGCAGACTACCGAAGAGAAGTTCGCCAAGGCCTTCCACGCCTCGCCGGACGGCTTGTTACTGACCCGCCAGAGTGATGGCCTGCTGCTGGAAGTCAATGAAGGCTTTAGCCGTATCACCGGGTTTAACAGTGCGATGTCCCTGGACCAATCGACCCTGGACCTGGGCATCTGGGTGGACTTGAACGAACGCAAGCACATGCTCGAGCTGCTGCAGCGCGACGGCCTGGTGCGTGATTTCGTCTGCCATATCCGACGCAGTGACGGGCAGATTCGCTTGTGCGAGGTGTCCAGCCGCCCACTGCCCATCGGGGATGACGATTGCATGCTGACCATCGCCCGCGACATTACCGAACGCCAGTTGATGCAGGAAAAACTGCAACAGGCCGCAACAGTTTTCGAAAGTACCGCCGAAGGCGTATTGATCACCGATACCCGGCAGAACATCAGCGCCGTCAACCGCGCCTTCAGCGAAATCACTGGCTACAGCGAAGCCGAAGCCCTGGGCCACACCCCACGCCTGCTGGCTTCCGGCCTGCACGACAGCGCCTTCTACGCGGCGATGTGGCATCAATTGACCGCCAACGGCCACTGGCAAGGCGAGATCTCCAACCGGCGCAAGAACGGCGAGTTGTATCCCAGCTGGCTGACCATCAGCGCCGTGCGCAATCACGACCAGTCGATCACCCACTTCGTGGCGGTATTTGCCGATATCTCCAGCCTCAAGCACGCCCAGGCACGGCTTGACTACCAGGCGCACCACGACCCACTCACCGGCCTGCCCAACCGCACTCTGTTTGAGAATCGCCTGCAGGCCGCCCTCAATAACCAACAGGAAACCGGCAGCCAGGGCGCGGTGCTGTTTCTCGACCTCGACCGCTTCAAACACATCAACGACAGCCTCGGCCACCCGATTGGCGACCTGCTGCTCAAGGACATTGCCGTGCGCCTCAAGGAGCAGTTGCGCGATATCGACACCGTGGCCCGCCTGGGCGGTGACGAATTCATCATCCTGCTACCCGGCCTGCAACAAGCCAGCGACGCCCAGCACCTGGCCAATAAACTGCTGGCCTGCTTCACCCTGCCCTTCCAGGCGGGCGAGCACGAGTTCTTTATCAGCGCCAGCATCGGCACCAGCTTCTATCCCCAAGATGGCATCGACGTTGCCACCCTGGTCAAAAACGCCGATGCCGCCATGTACCGCTCCAAAGCCAAGGGCCGCAATCGGGTCGAACGCTACACCCAGGACCTCACCGCCCAGGCCAACGAGCGCGTCGCCCTCGAACACGAACTGCGGCGCGCCTTAGAGCGCGAAGAACTGTTTCTGTATTACCAACCCAAGCTGAGCCTGGAGACCCAACAACTGATCGGCGCCGAAGCCCTGATCCGCTGGCGCCACCCGACCTTCGGCGACGTGCCTCCCGAACACTTCATCGCCCTGGCCGAAGAAAACGGCATGATCCTGCAAATCGGCGACTGGGTCCTGGAACAGGCTTGCCGACAACTGCACCAGTGGCGCAAGTCCTATGACTACTTTGGCCCACTCTCCGTCAACCTCGCCGGTGCCCAACTGCGCCATCCCAACCTGCTGGGGCGCATCGAGCAACTGCTCCGGGACAACCACCTGGAGCCCGGTTGCCTGCAACTGGAAATCACCGAAAACTTCATCATGAGCCAGGCCGAAGAAGCCCTGGAAGTGCTGCATAAACTCAAGCGCCTGGGCGTACAGCTGGCCATCGACGACTTCGGCACCGGCTATTCATCCTTAAGCTACCTCAAGCGCCTGCCCCTGGACTTCCTGAAAATCGACCAGTCCTTCGTCCGCGGCCTGCCCGATGACCCCCACGACGCCGCCATCGTGCGCGCCATCATCGCCCTGGGTCACAGCATGCAATTCACCATCATCGCCGAAGGCGTAGAAACCCTCGCCCAACAGGCCTTCCTCACTGACGAAGGCTGCGAACAAATGCAAGGCTACATCGTCAGCCTGCCCCTGCCCCCCGACATATTCGCCGCGACCTTCCTTCACATGACCCATTCGGATTTTTCGGATAGCACAGTGGAGAAACCATCGTTATAATCCGCGACCTACTGAGGGCCTATAGCTCAGTTGGTTAGAGCAGGGGACTCATAATCCCTTGGTCGTAGGTTCGAGTCCTACTGGGCCCACCATACTCAAAGCCGCGCACTGCGCGGCTTTTTCGTGTCTGTCGTTCAGGTTTTCCTAACGTTTTTTTCTTTTAATGCAGCTGAAACTTCCACAAAGTGTCCAAATCGATTTTTGCAGCGAGACACACAATAGAATTTGACAAACCAATCTTGCACTTTAGGATGGCACAACCTATAAATATTATAGAAAACTAATGAACATCCTTCTCCCCTTTCCTCTACCCAAAAAGAAAGCGCTTGAAATAATACGTGAGCTTTCAGAGGTATCGGAGCGCATCTTCTATTCGCCGCACGCCAGGGCGCGGATGATTGAACGAGGCGTGAGCATGCCGGATGTAATGGACTGTTTAGGTAAGGGGCAGATCACCGAGGGGCCGTTTCAGCAGCCTGGGGGTGATTGGAGGTTTACTATTTCCTGGTTTAGAGCTGGGTCACCTCTCCAGGTCGTCGGCGCAATCGACATCGATGACGACGGGACATTTCTCGTCATAGTGACCACGATACAAAAGAAGGGGTGAGTTTTATGTACCACTACGTAGAAAGCGGCCTACCGAACGTATGGCTTAGCAATGGCTTCGTGGTGAAACAGACCGCATATGGAGAGTCTGTTGCCATCACGGATGTGAAAGGCCTACATGACGTAATCGGCAAGGCCATCGCGGAGAAGCCCTCATTACTGACAGGCGCCGAGTTCAGATTTTTGAGAAAAGAGCTTGGGCTGTCCCAGGAAAGCCTCGCCGAAATCGTCGGTTTGACGAGCCAAGCCGTCGCGATCTGGGAAAAAACCGACAAAATCCCGATGGTGAACGACCGGTACTTGCGGGGGCTTTATCTTGAAGCCAAAACTGGCGAAGCGGATCTGATGGCGGCTATCAATACCATCAACAAATTGGACCACGACCTTTACAAACTCAATCTGGAGTTTGCAGGTGAATGGCACAATCAAGACAAAGCATGCGCTTGAGCCTGAATGCTGCGATAGAGCCCGGCAAAAATGCCGGGCTTTTTTTAGGCACTTTTCAGCCCCAGACACTCAACAATGGAATGGCCTGCACAGGCCGCAACTGCTCAAGCATTTCCCCCGTCAACACGACCTCATAAGTATCCGCCGGCCTCCCCCATTGCTCCACGATGACCATGCCGTCTACCAGCGTCGCGCCCAGTCCGGTAATCGTATCGGCCAATGCCTCTACGATTTGTTGGGTCCGCAACCACACACGATCAGTGATTTCTTTAAGCTCGGCAGTTATGCGCTCGGACGACGCAGGATCCGTAGCGGGGTGGGAGATATTTCGCAGCAAGTGCCGTAACTCCCTTACTTTTGCGTAATCCTGTTCTGCCCCGAGCTCTCCATTCAGGATGGCTGTCGCTTTCAATTTATCGACAAGTTTCCTGGCCGAATGCTTTGCAGGCAAGGTCTGACTCATGGCGCCTGCAAAGAGGACGATCAGCCGACTTTCCAAATGTTCCTTCATTTCTTCTATCGAGGAAATTGATCGCGTCAAGATAATGGAAGCCCCGGCCTGATGCCTCAAGTCCATGCTGACTTTCAAGGTCACATTACCCGTTTCAAAGCCCAAAGCTCGGGCAACCACGTAGTGTCCCATTTCGTGATTCGCGATCTGCAATGCATGTTCCCGTATAGCGGGAGGCATTTTCTTGTTCATTCCCATCATCTCCCGTCACAGCTCTCCGTTGCGTATTCGACTATGAGAGTAACGGCTTGTGTCTCATCCAAGGCTAGTCCAGTCAACCGCCACGAGCACCGTGCAGGATGTGCCTGTAACATGCCTGCCCATTGCTCTATACCGCTGGAGATGCCCCTTTGCCTGACACCCGCCCGCCCGTCCTTGACGAAATCGACCGCCAATTGATCGCGGCCTTGCAGATCAATGCCCGCGAAAGTGTCGCCATGCTCGCCCGTCAACTGGGCATCGCCCGCACCACCGTCACGTCGCGCCTGGCGCGGCTGGAAAAGGCCAAGGTAATCACCGGTTACGGTGTGCGCCTGGGACAGCGCGTGGTGGATGGTGGATTGCAGGCATACGTCGGGATCACGGTGCAACCACGGTCCGGCAAGGAAGTACTGCGTCGTCTCAGCGCCATGGCGCAGGTGCAGCAGCTTTGTGCAGTGAGTGGCGAATTCGATTATGTAGCGTGGTTGCGCACCGACTCGCCGGAGCAGCTGGATCAGTTGCTGGATCAGATTGGCAGTGTGGATGGGGTGGAGAAGACGACGACTTCGATCATCTTGAGCAGCAAGATTGATCGGTCTGCCGGTAGGTCTTCGGTGTCTGGTCGGACCTCTTCGCGGGCAAGCCTCGCTCCTACAGTGTGTAGTGATATGTCGTCATATTGATCAGGTAATTGGCAAAACGACGACACATTGCGTCTTATTAACGTGTTCTACGCTCTCTAGAATGGCTGCCATCTTTTCCTATACTCAGACGCGCACTCTGCGTCAGGTCGCCAGCAAGGTCAGCCATGAACAAGAACAATCGCCATCCTGCAGACGGTAAAAAACCGGTCACCGTTTTCGGCCCGGACTTTCCTTTCGCTTTCGACGACTGGATCGAGCACCCGGCCGGGCTGGGCAGCATTCCGGCGCACAATCACGGCGCCGAAGTGGCGATTGTCGGGGCAGGCATTGCCGGTCTGGTGGCCGCCTACGAATTGATGAAGCTGGGCCTTAAACCCGTCGTCTACGAAGCCTCGAAGATGGGCGGCCGTCTGCGCTCCCAGGCCTTCAATGGCGCTGAAGGCATCATCGCCGAGCTCGGCGGTATGCGTTTCCCGGTATCGTCCACTGCGTTTTATCACTACGTCGACAAGCTCGGCCTCCAGACCAAACCCTTCCCGAACCCGCTGACGCCTGCGTCGGGCAGCACGGTGATCGATCTGGAAGGCAAAACTCATTACGCACAGAAACTGGCGGATCTTCCTGCACTGTTCCAGGAAGTCGCTGACGCCTGGGCCGATGCTCTGGAAGCCGGCTCGCAGTTCTCCGATATCCAGCAAGCCATCCGCGACCGCGACGTGCCGCGCCTCAAGGAACTGTGGAACACCTTGGTGCCGCTGTGGGACGACCGCACGTTCTATGATTTCGTCGCCACCTCCAAAGCCTTCGCCAAGCTCTCGTTCCATCACCGCGAAGTGTTCGGCCAAGTCGGTTTCGGTACTGGCGGCTGGGACTCGGACTTCCCCAACTCGATGCTGGAAATCTTCCGCGTGGTGATGACCAACTGCGACGATCACCAACACTTGGTAGTTGGCGGCGTGGAACAAGTGCCACTGGGCATCTGGCGCCATGTGCCGGAGCGTTGCGTGCATTGGCCTGAAGGCACCAGTCTCAGTTCGTTGCACAGCGGCGCGCCACGTTCCGGCGTGAAGAAAATTGCCCACGCGCCGAACGGGCGTTTTACGGTCACCGATAACTACGGCGACACACGCGAATACGCGGCCGTACTGACCACCTGCCAGAGCTGGCTGCTGACCACCCAGATCGAATGCGACGAAAGCCTGTTCTCGCAAAAGATGTGGATGGCCCTGGACCGCACCCGCTACATGCAATCGTCGAAGACGTTTGTGATGGTCGATCGCCCATTCTGGAAGGACAAGGACCCGGAAACCGGTCGCGACCTGATGAGCATGACCCTCACTGATCGCCTGACCCGCGGCACGTACCTGTTCGATAACGGCGACGACAAGCCAGGGGTGATTTGCCTGTCGTACTCGTGGATGAGCGACGCCCTGAAAATGCTCCCGCACCCGGTGGAAAAACGCGTGAAGCTGGCGCTGGATGCATTGAAGAAGATCTACCCGAAGGTCGATATCGCCGCGCGGATCATCGGCGATCCGATCACCGTGTCGTGGGAAGCCGACCCGCATTTCCTCGGCGCTTTCAAAGGCGCCCTGCCCGGCCACTACCGCTACAATCAGCGCATGTACGCGCACTTCATGCAGGACGACATGCCGGCCGAGCAGCGCGGGATTTTCATCGCCGGCGACGACGTTTCGTGGACGCCGGCTTGGGTCGAAGGCGCGGTGCAGACATCGCTCAACGCGGTGTGGGGGATCATGAAACACTTCGGCGGTGAAACTCACGCCGAAAACCCGGGGCCAGGAGATGTGTTCAACGAGATCGGTCCAATCGCCCTGCCCGAGTAAGAGGAATCCGAAATGCGCGTAGCCCTTTACCAATGTCCACCGCTGCCCCTGGATGTCGCAGGTAATCTGCAACGCCTGCATCAACTGGCGCTGGAGGCCAAGGGCGCAGACTTGCTGGTGCTGCCGGAGATGTTCCTGACCGGCTACAACATCGGCATCGATGCGGTCAGCGTGCTGGCGGAGGTGCACAACGGTGAATCGGCGCAGCAAATCGCGCGCATTGCCAAAACGACGGGGATCGCCATTTTGTATGGCTACCCGGAGCGTACCGAAGACGGGCAGATCTACAACGCCGTGCAGTTGATCGACGCCAATGGCGAGCGGTTGTGCAACTACCGCAAGACTCACTTGTTCGGCGACCTCGATCACTCGATGTTCAGCCCCGGGCCGGATGAGTTTCCGCTGGTTGAACTCAACGGCTGGAAGCTTGGCTTTTTGATCTGCTACGACCTGGAGTTCCCGGAAAACGCCCGGCGCCTGGCATTGGCCGGTGCCGAGCTGATCCTGGTACCGACGGCGAACATGATTCCCTACGATTTCATTGCCGACGTTACCGTCCGGGCACGGGCCTTCGAAAACCAGTGTTATGTGGCTTACGCCAACTATTGCGGGCACGAAGGCGAGATCCAGTATTGCGGCCAAAGCAGCATCGCTGCGCCGGATGGCAGCCGCATCGCCCAGGCCGGACTTGATGAAGCACTGATTGTCGGTGAACTGGATCGTCAGCTGATGATCGATTCCCGCGCCGCCAATCGCTACTTCCTCGACCGCCGTCCCGAGCTATACGGCGAGCTGAACAAGCCCTAATCCGCTAGCATTAGCGCTTCTCTGTTCTGGAAGTGCTCATGCCTGCGCTGAATCACCCTCGCCTTCATACTGAAACCCTCGCCAACGGCCTGCGGGTGACGTTGCGTCATGCGCCGGATTTGAAGCGCTGCGCCGCTGCGTTGCGGGTCGCTGCAGGCAGTCACGACGTGCCACTGGCCTGGCCGGGGCTGGCGCACTTTCTTGAGCATTTACTGTTCCTGGGTACAGAGCGCTTTCCCGCAGAGCAGGGGTTGATGGCCTACGTGCAAGGTCATGGCGGGCAAGTGAATGCGCGAACCAGCGAACGTACGACGGACTTCTTTTTCGAGCTGCCGCCTCAGGCGTTTAACGGTGGGCTGGAGCGTTTGTCAGACATGCTCGCTCATCCGCGTATGAATCCGGACGATCAGCGGCGGGAACGGGAGGTTCTGCACGCCGAATTTGTCGCTTGGTCGCGGGATGCGGCGGCCCAACAACAGTTCGCGCTGTGCGATGGACTCTCGGCGGCTCATCCGTTGCGGGCGTTTCATGCGGGAAACCGTTACAGCCTGCCGGTGCCGCAGCCCGAATTTCAGCAAGCGCTGAAGGACTTCTATCAGCGGTTTTACCAGACCGGGCAAATGACGCTGAGTCTGGCCGGGCCACAGAATCTCGATGAATTGAAGCGGATGGCACAGGCGTTTGCCGTTGCTATTCCCTCCGGCGAGAACGTCCCTCAGACAAAACCCACCCTGTTGATGGATTCTTCAGACAATAGTTATCAACAGGCTGGAGAACGTCGACTGGATCTGCTGTTCACCTTCGAAGCGCTGCCCGACTCATCGCCCGAAGCGCTGGCGTTCCTGTGCCATTGGCTGAACGCCGAAAAACCCGGCGGCCTGGTGGCGCAGCTGCGAGAGCATGGGCTGGCGGACAACCTGAAAGCCGCGCCGCTCTATCACTACGCTGGCCAAGCCCTGCTGCACATCGAATTCACACGGCCCGCCCACGCCACGCAACCGGACAACGTGATCCGCGAACGGCTTCTGGATTGGCTGGGCTTTTTTGCCTCCCATCAGGATTGGGCCGAATTGCGCGAAGAGTACTCCGCCCTGCTGCAGCGCCAACAGCAAGTCAGCAGCGCCTTGCAACTGGCCCGACGAGACAGCGAACAGCTTGAAGCCGGGCTGTCCGAACAGGGCGTTGTCGCCCTCAAGGCAATCCTTGAACAAATCGGCGCTGTGGATAACTTTACCGGCCAGTGGCAACTGCCGACCCCCAACCCGTTTTTGCGCGCCGAGACGCCAGTCCCGAATGCCGGCTTGATTCGCGGCCAGACCAGCGCCCACCGCGGCCTGCGGACGTTTGCCCAGGATCGCTCACGCAGTCGCCGCGAACGATCGCCAATGCAATTCAGTCAGGCGTTGCCGGATAACACGGATGAAGGTGCGGTTTATCTGCGCTGGCGTCTGGAAGCCGCCCCTCACAGCCGCCTTCAGTCGAACCTGGAAAACAACCTGCGCAGGCTGCGCGAAGATGCACGTCAGGCTGGTGTCGACTTTTCCTTCAGTGCTTCGGGCAATGAATGGCTGCTGAAGATGACGGGGCTGCAGGAACCGATGCCGACAGTCCTCGAACATGCGCTGAAAGAACTGACAAAACCTGATGCTGATTTCTCACAGGAAGAGCCGGCGGCTGTTGCATTGATGCCGATTCGACAGCTTCTCAAAGCATTGCCCGATCTACGCCATGAGCACAACGTAGCCTCAGATGACCTACAGCAACTCTGGTCGAGCGCACGCTGGGATGGCCTGGCCACAGGCCTGTCTGCCCAGACTCAAGCAGCAATGGGGCTTGCCTTGAGTCGTATTCCCGGCACTGCGGACAGTCAACTGACGCCGCCTCCGTCGATTCGCTCGCAGCATCTCTGGAACTGCGTCGATACCGGCTCCAGCGAACACGCGCTGCTACTCTTCTGTCCGACAGCAACCCATGACATCGCCGATGAGGCCGCCTGGCATGTGCTCGCACACGTGTGCCAGACGCCGTTCTATCAGCGCCTACGGGTGGAGCTGCAACTTGGGTATGCCGTGTTCAGCGGACTACGCCAGATAAACGGTCAGACCGGGCTCCTGTTTGGCGTGCAATCGCCGAGCGTCGCGCCCATGGATTTACTGGAACACATCGAACAGTTCCTCAGCGAACTGGAAGGGATGATCGAACGCATCGATGACGCGACCTTCATCGCTCAGCGCCAAGCCCTGGCCGATCAATTCGACAGCATCGCCCTGCCCAACGCCCAGGCCGCCGAGCTGCTCTGGCAAGGCAAACTGGCCGGCCACTCGTCTGATTACCTGCAGCGTCTGCCTCAGGCGATTCTGATGATCGACCGTGAAGCCTTGCTGGCGGCGGCACAACGACTGAATCGGGCCGATGGTGGATGGCGCTGTCTGGCCAGCGGGCCTTGTTCCGGGGCGCCTTGGCAAGTGGCAAAATGATCATTACCGGCGCTGCAATTAGCTTTCTCAAAGATTCGTGGCCAATCGCTCTGTAATTTTGAGTAACATAGCCACCTAACTATCTGAACATCTCCAGCTGGAGGTGGACTATATGTATAGGTCTCAACTGTCCCATCCACCTGAAGGAGCGCTTCTATGTCCTGGTCCAAACCTGCTTACACCGACCTGCGTATCGGCTTCGAAGTCACCATGTACTTCGCAAGCCGCTAAGCTCTGCCGTCTGGTAGAGAATGCAGTGCTACGCCTCGGCTCGCCGGGGCGTTTTTATTTTCAGCTTTCAATGATGGAGCGGCCATGTTTGTCCAGATTCTAGGTTCCGCCGCCGGCGGCGGTTTCCCCCAGTGGAACTGCAACTGCGCGAACTGCGCAGGTTTTCGCGACGGCAGCCTGCGGGCCGAGGCGCGTACCCAGTCGTCCATCGCGATTTCCGATGACGGCGTGAACTGGGTGCTGTGTAATGCTTCGCCGGACATCCGCGCCCAGCTCCAGAGTTTTGCGCCAATGCAGCCGGGCCGCGCGCTGCGTGACACCGGCATCAGCGCAATCATCCTGATGGACAGCCAGATCGATCACACCACAGGTCTGCTCAGCCTGCGCGAAGGTTGCCCGCATCAGGTCTGGTGCACCGACATGGTCCACGAAGACCTGAGCACCGGTTTCCCTCTGTTCACCATGCTGACTCACTGGAATGGCGGGTTGAACTGGAACCGTATCGAACTCGATCAGAGCTTCACCGTCCCGGCCTGCCCGAACCTGCGCTTCACCCCGCTGCCCCTGCGTAGCGCCGCACCACCGTACTCGCCACATCGGTTCGACCCGCATCCGGGCGACAACATCGGCCTGATCGTCGAAGACCTGAGCACCGGCGGCAAACTGTTCTATGCACCGGGCCTGGGCAAGGTCGACATATCGCTGCTGAAGATCATGGCCAGCAGCGATTGCCTGTTGGTGGATGGCACGATGTGGGACGACGACGAAATGCAACGCCGTGGCGTCGGCACCCGCACTGGCCGGGAAATGGGCCACCTGGCGCAGAACGGCCCTGGCGGCATGCTCGAAGTGCTGGAACAGCTGCCCAAACAGCGCAAAGTGCTTATTCACATCAACAACACCAACCCGATTCTCGATGAAGATTCGCCGGAGCGTGCGGAGCTGGCTCGTCGCGAGGTTGAAGTAGCGTATGACGGCATGAGTATTGTGTTGTAGCGGATGGCCTCTTCGCGGGCAAGCCTCGCTCCTACAGAGCGATAACGCCGACCTGTAGGAGCGAGGCTTGCCCGCGAAGGCGTCCCACCAGACCAGAACCCACCGGTTGTACCCCGGAGAAACGCAATGACTGACACCGCAATGTCCCCCGCCGAATTCGAAGCGGCCCTGCGCGCCAAGGGCGCCTACTACCACATCTATCACCCGTATCACGTGGCGATGTATGAAGGCCGGGCGACCCGCGAGCAGATCCAGGGCTGGGTCGCCAACCGTTTCTATTATCAGGTGAACATCCCGCTCAAGGACGCCGCGATCCTGGCCAACTGCCCGGACCGCGAGATTCGTCGCGAATGGATTCAGCGCCTGCTGGACCACGACGGCGCCCCCGGAGAAGAAGGTGGCATCGAAGCCTGGCTACGCCTTGGCCAAGCGGTCGGCCTCGACCCGGATCAACTGCGCTCTCAGGAATTGGTGCTGCCCGGCGTGCGTTTTGCCGTGGATGCCTACGTCAACTTCGCCCGCCGGGCCCGTTGGCAAGAAGCCGCCAGCAGTTCGCTGACCGAGCTGTTCGCGCCGCAGATCCATCAATCGCGTCTCGACAGCTGGCCGCAGCATTACCCGTGGATCGACCCGGCCGGTTACGAATATTTCCGCACGCGTCTGGGCCAGGCTCGCCGGGATGTGGAGCATGGTCTGGCGATCACTTTGCAGCACTACACTACCCGGGAAGGCCAGGAGCGCATGCTGGAAATTCTCCAGTTCAAACTGGACATTCTTTGGAGCATGCTCGATGCCATGAGCATGGCCTACGAACTGAACCGCCCGCCCTACCACAGCGTGACCGAACAGCGGGTCTGGCATAAAGGAATCACCTTATGAGTTTCGATCGCAGCAAAACCCCGACATGGCGCACCGGCTACCGTTTCCAGTACGAACCGGCACAAAAAGGCCATGTGCTGCTCTACCCGGAAGGCATGATCAAACTCAACGACAGCGCCGCGCTGATTGGCGGTTTGATTGATGGTCAGCGGGATGTCGCGGCGATCATTGCCGAATTGAACACGCAATTCCCCAACGTGCCCGAGCTTGGTGAAGACATCGAGCAATTCATGGAGGTTGCCCGTGCTCAGCACTGGATCGAACTTGCCTGATTGTGTGTCAGACAAGTTACCGCCCAAGCCTGAAATCGGCCTGCCACTGTGGTTGCTGGCCGAGCTGACCTATCGCTGCCCGCTGCAATGCCCGTACTGCTCCAATCCGCTGGATTTCGCCGAGCAAGGCAAAGAGTTGTCCACCGAGCAGTGGCTCAAAGTCTTTCGTGAAGCCCGGGAGATGGGTGCGGCGCAGCTGGGTTTTTCCGGCGGTGAGCCGCTGGTGCGCCAAGACCTCGCCGAGTTGATCGCCGAGGCGCGCAAACTGGGTTTCTACACCAACCTGATCACCTCGGGTATCGGTCTCACCGAGCAGAAAATCAGCGACTTCAAAAAGGCCGGCCTGGACCACATCCAGATCAGTTTTCAGGCCAGCGACGAGCAAGTGAACAACCTGCTGGCCGGCTCAAAAAAGGCCTTCGCGCAAAAGCTCGAAATGGCTCGCGCGGTGAAGGCTCACGGCTACCCGATGGTGCTGAACTTCGTGACCCATCGGCACAACATCGACAAGATCGACCGGATCATCGAGCTGTGCATTGCCCTTGAAGCGGACTTCGTCGAACTCGCGACGTGCCAGTTCTACGGCTGGGCCCAGCTCAATCGGGTTGGCCTGTTGCCGACTAAAGAACAATTGGTTCGCGCCGAACGCATCACCAATGAATACCGCGCCAAACTGGAAGCCGAAGGGCATCCGTGCAAGCTGATTTTCGTGACGCCGGACTATTACGAAGAACGTCCGAAAGCCTGCATGAATGGCTGGGGCAGTATTTTTCTGACCGTCACGCCGGACGGAACCGCCCTGCCTTGCCATGGTGCCCGACAGATGCCGGTGCAGTTTCCCAACGTACGCGATCACAGCATGCAGCACATCTGGTACGACTCGTTCGGTTTCAACCGCTTTCGCGGTTACGACTGGATGCCCGAGCCGTGCCGGTCCTGTGACGAGAAAGAAAAAGACTTCGGCGGCTGTCGCTGTCAGGCGTTCATGCTCACGGGTGACGCGAGCAACGCCGACCCGGTGTGCAGCAAGTCGGAACATCACGGCGTGATTCTCAAGGCCCGCGAAGAAGCCGAACACGCGACCCAGACCATTGAACAACTGGCCTTTCGCAATGAACGAAACTCACGCCTCATCGCCAAAAGCTGAACCCTTGAGCGCCGCCAAGGCTGTCGCGGCCGGCATTGACTTCGCCGAGTTACAAGTCGGGCAACATGGCCTGTTCTGGAACGAATACCGCCCCGAGGACGCCGCCTGCCGGATCTGGCAGTGGCGCGACGGCCAGGCTCGTTGCCTGACGCCGCCCACCTTCAGTGTGCGCAGCCGGGTGTACGAATATGGCGGCGGCGCGTTTTGCCTGACCGATGACGGGCTGGTTTTCGTCAACGAGGCAGACCAGCAACTGTACCGGCAATCACTGACCGGTGAGGCGCCTGAGGTGCTGACTTCAAGTGAATGCCGCTACGGCGATTTGCACTTCGCCAACGGGCAGGTGCTGGCGGTGGAAGAGAACCGTGATCGACATCGCCTGGTGGCTATCAATCTGACTGACGGCCAACGTCATCTGCTGGCCGAAGGTGCCGATTTCTATGCTGCACCGACCGTGAGTCCTGACGGTCGACGTCTGGCCTGGATCGAGTGGAATCGCCCGGATCAGCCCTGGACCGCTACCCGCCTGATGGTTGCCGAACGCCAGAGTGATCGCAGTTTTGCGCAACCTCGATGTGTGGCCGGCGATAGTGCCCAGGAGTCACTGCAACAACCTCGATTCGATGACAGCAGCCGTCTGTATTGTCTGACGGATCGCGGTGGTTTCTGGCAGCCGTGGGTGGAGTCGGGCAACGGCTTGAGCCCACTGCCAAGCGCTGCCGCCGACCATGGACCGGCGCCTTGGCAACTGGGTGGTTGCACCTGGTTGCCGTTGGGCGACGACACTTATCTGGCGAGTTGGACCGAGGGCGGTTTTGGTCGACTGGGGCTTTGTCATGGCGATGGTTCCCGTGACGATTTCACTGGCGACTACAGCCGCTTCCGCCACCTCGCACAGGACGAGCAGTTCATCTACTGCATCGCCGCTTCATCGGTCAGTTCATCGGCAATCATTGCCATCGACCGTGAAACACACCATGTCAACGTTCTGGCCGGCGGTATCGCACCGCTGCCAGCCGAACAGATCAGCCGCCCGCAAACCCTGCGTTATCCAAGCGGTTCGGGCGAGGCCCATGGTTTCTTCTACCCGGCAATGACCAACGACACGAAACCACCGTTGGTGGTGTTCATTCACGGCGGCCCGACTTCAGCCTGCTACCCGATGTTCGACCCGCGAATCCAGTATTGGGCGCAACGCGGCTTCGCCGTGGCCGACCTCAATTACCGAGGCAGCAGCGGCTATGGCCGCGCTTATCGCCAGGCGCTGCATTTGAGTTGGGGCGATGTGGATGTGGAAGATGCCTGTGCGGTGGTGGCCTACCTCGCCGAACGTGGACTGATCGACGGCGACAAAGCGTTTATCCGTGGAGGCAGCGCCGGTGGCTACACCACGTTGTGCGCACTGGCCTTTCACAAGGTCTTTCGTGCGGGCGCCAGCCTGTATGGCGTCAGCGATCCCGTTGCGCTAGGCCACGCCACTCACAAGTTCGAAGGTGATTATCTGGATTGGTTGATCGGCGACCCTGAACAAGACGCCGAACGCTACGCCGCGCGCACGCCATTGCTGCACGCGAACAACATCAGCGTTCCGGTGATTTTCTTTCAGGGTGAACTGGACGCCGTGGTGGTGCCGCAACAGACCCGCGACATGGTCACTGCGCTACAGGACAACGGCATTCTGGTCGAAGCGCATTACTACGCCGACGAGCGCCATGGCTTTCGCAAGGCCGGCAATCAGGCCCATGCGCTGGAGCAGGAGTGGTTGTTTTATCAAAGGGTGATGGCGCTCGCGGGCTGAAACCGCGTCGTGCCCTTCGCGGGCAAGCCTCGCTCCTACAGAACGTAGAGGCTTGCCCCCGAAGGCTATTTACCTGACACATCAAAACTCAGCGCTTGGCGATGATATACACCGCATGCACGATCCCCGGAATGTAACCGCACAACGTCAGCAGAATATTCAGCCAGAATGCCCCAGCGAAACCGACTTGCAGAAACACACCCAGTGGCGGCAACAGAATGGCGATGATGATTCGAATAAAGTCCATGGGGTAGCTCCTGATTGAAGTTGGCTCTTGTGAAACCATACAGCTAATCGACCTGCGGCGTTCTACGGGGTTCAGTTGTAAATTCCGATCACTGCCTCCCTCCAAAGGAAGACAAAAAAACGCCCCACGCCAAAAGAATCAGGCGTAGGGCGATGCGTTATACCGCGAGACGGTTCGAGAATTCGTGTAGGACGGGTCTGATCAGACCGCAATACCTTTGCGGCACTGCAGTTGCGCGGTGCGTACGCGGGAGAAGGCACGGGCCAGGCGCAGGAGCATTTCGTCGATATTGGCCTTGCTAACGGTGAGGGCTGGGGTAAAGCGCAAGCAATCGGGTTGCGGGGCGTTGAGCAGCAATCCTTCGTACAGCGCAGCCTTGACTACGGCCTCAGCCGAATCGTCGGAAAGATCAAGACCCCAGAGCAGTCCTTGCCCGCGCAACTCACCGTGACCGTAGCGATGAGCCAGACGACTCAAGCCTTCACGCAGATGCTGACCGACCTCGCGCACATGATCGAGATGGCCCTTGTCCTGCACATTGTCGAGGACGACAAGACCGGCAGCACTCATCAGCGCATTGCCGTGATGCGTGCCGGTCAGTTCGCCGACTTCGAAACAACAGGCCTTGCCTCGCGCCAGCAATGCCGCCAATGGCACGCCACCGCCGAGTCCTTTGCCGAGCACGACGATATCTGCCCGCACGCCGTAGGACTGTTCGGCGAGCAAGCTGCCGCAGCGACCGATGCCGGTTTGCACTTCGTCGAGTATCAGCAAGATGCCAAGCTCACGACACAGGCGCTCGACACCTTTGAGGTAGTGTTCGGTGGCGGGAATCACTCCGGCCTCGCTCTGGATCGGCTCGAGCATGATTGCGACAGTCTGGGCGTCCACGGCCGCATGCAACGCCGGCAGGTCATTGAACGGAACATGACTGAAGCCCGGCAGTTGTGGCTCGAATCGGTTGATCAGATTGGAACTGTCCGACGCTGAAATCGTCCCGAGACTACGGCCATGACAACCTTTACTGGCAACAATGATCCTCGAAGCACCGCCGCGATGTCGCTGACCCCATTTGCGCGCCAACTTGATCGCTGCTTCACAGGCTTCGCTGCCACTGTTGAGCAGGTGCGCCTGGTCACTGCCGGTGCTGGTACAGAGCCGTTCCGTGAGGTTGAGCATGCCACGGTTATGCAAACTGAAACCTGGGTTGATCAACAACTGAGCCTGTTCCGAAATGGCTTTGACCAGTGCCGAAGGGCTATGTCCAAGGCTATTGGCGCCGCCACCCTGTGAGAAATCAAGATAAGCGCGGTCATCGCTGTCCCACAGCCATGAGCCTTGGCCCCGCACGAAAATCTGTTTCGGCCGTTCGACACTGGGCATCAGGCACTCGCTGGTTAAGTTGTCGCTTCTGGACGACAGGGAGGTGTCCATTGCCAGGTCATCAAGGCTCGGTGTTTTGCGTCGCAGGTTGAACAGATTCATTGGATAAAACCTCGTTTGAGGTTTTCTGTCTTGCCTATGTAAACACCATCGTCGTAAACGGTATTCATCGTGCGCTATGGCCCTGTAAGCCCTGTGAATGTGGTTAGACTAGGCTTAGGCAAGGCACTGAGCCATTTCGATTTTCCAGCATTTTCGATAAGTATTACTTATGGATTTCAAGCAACTGCGTTATTTCGTCGCGGTCTACGAAGAAGGCCACGTCGGCCGGGCCGCCGAGCGACTTTCAATCTCCCAACCAGCGTTGTCCCAGCAGATTCGCCAACTCGAAAAAAACCTCGATGTGAGCCTGTTCGAGCGCAGCAGCAAACGTCTGCTGCCCACTCTGGCTGCCCATACGCTGTACAACCATGCTCTGCCCTTGCTCGATGGCCTGCAGCGCGCACGCGAAGCCTTGGGCAACTTCAAGGGAAAGGCGCTACGAACCTTGGCCATCGGCGTACTGCAGACCGTCCACTCCAGCCTCGTGCCGCAAATGCTCGAACGCGTGCGCAAGGCACAGCCACATTTGGTGGTGCAGATCTATGAACTGACCGGCCTGGAAATCGAGCGGCGGCTACTCAACGGTTCACTGGACATCGGCATCAGTTACCTGCCGCCCCGTCAGCCGGGTTTGCACGGCGTGCAGTTGTACGAAGATGAACTGACCCTTGTCATCCCGGTGGACCACCCGTTGCGCGAATTCAAGAAAGTCTCTATGAGCCAGGCCGCCGAGTTACCGATGTTGCTACTGGGTGAAGAGTTCCAAGTGAGGCAGATCTGGCAGGCACAATTAGCCAATCTGGGACGTCGCCCCCAAGTGCAGGCTGAGCTGAACAACATGGCGGGGATTCTCGACAGCCTGCCGCACACGCGACTGGCGACGGTTCTGCCTGGGCGCTCACAAAAGACCCATGGCGATCAGGCCTTGCTGTGGAAACCACTGAGCGAGCCGCGGGTGCCGCTGAAAGTCGGATTGGTGTGTCGGGATGTGCAGCGGCAACAGGCTTCGCTGACGTTGTTGCGGACATTGCTGGAAGAAGTGATGAATGGGTCAGATGAACACTTGAATGGCCCGGCGACACTGGACGGGTTGAGCTGAGCACTTTTTTCCAGGTAAAAGAAAACCCCGCCGAAGCGGGGCTTTGCAGACTGTTTCCCTGACATCCATTTCACTCCGCCGTCCTGGCAGAATCCTACGTGTCCGTGTTGTTGCTGCGACGTCCATGTGAAGTAGATTAGCTCTGGATCCAATCTTCGCCTATGGGAAAACAGCAGCACGTTATGTAAGAGAATGCTTACATAACGTCAAAGGATCAGAATTGTCCTGCGTCCAGCAGGAACAGCGATTCGCTGCCCGCCTTTACCGACGCGCTCAACGAGTGAATACGCGGCAGCAGACGTGCGAAATAGAACCGCGCCGTACCGAGTTTGCTCGCGTAGAAGTCGTCCTGCGCTTCTTTACCGAAGGCTGCCTTGGCCATCAGTGCCCACATGTAGGCGTAGGCCATGTAGCCGAATGCTTGCAGATACTCGACCGACGCCGCGCCGATTTCGTTCGGGTTGTTTTTCGCCCGGTCCAGCAACCACGCAGTCAGTTCGTCGAGGGTGTCCACCGCATCATTCAGCGGCTGGGTGAACTCCGCCAGGTCAGTATTGGCTGTCCCGATGAAATGACGAATCTCATCAGCGAACAGATTGTAAAACGCCCCGCCGCTGCCGACGATTTTGCGTCCTACAAGGTCCAGCGCCTGAATGCCATTGGTGCCTTCGTAGATTTGCGTAATACGAACGTCGCGCACCAGTTGCTCCTGGCCCCACTCACGGATGTAGCCGTGACCGCCAAACACCTGCTGGCCGTGAACCGTGGTTTCCAGACCCAGGTCGGTCAGGAATGCCTTGGCCACCGGGGTCAGCAATGCAACCAGGTCTTCTGCGCGCTTGCGGGTGGTGGCGTCTTCGCTGAACTTGGCGGTGTCCAGCTGCATCGCCACGTAAGTCGAGAAAGCACGGCCGCCTTCGTTCGAGGCTTTCATGGTCAGCAGCATGCGACGCACGTCCGGGTGGACGATGATCGGGTCAGCGACCTTGTCTTTGTTTTGCGCGCCGGTCGGCGAGCGGCTTTGCAGACGGTCACGAGCATATTCGATAGCGTTCTGGTACGAGCGCTCACCAGTGGCCAGGCCCTGGATGCCGACGCCCAGACGCTCGTAGTTCATCATGGTGAACATCGCCGCCAGGCCTTTGTTCGGCTCGCCGACCAGGTAACCCACGGCTTCGTCGAAGTTCATCACGCAGGTCGCGGACGCCTGGATGCCCATCTTGTGTTCGATCGAACCGCAGTTCGCCGGGTTACGTGCGCCCAGGCTGCCATCGGCATTGACCATGAACTTCGGCACCAGGAACAGCGATATGCCTTTCGGCCCCGCCGGTGCGTCCGGCAGCTTGGCCAGTACCAGGTGAATGATGTTTTCGGTCAGGTCGTGTTCACCGCCGGTGATGAAGATTTTGGTGCCGCTGACTTTGTAGGAACCGTCGGCCTGAGGCTCGGCCTTGGTGCGGATGATCCCCAGGTCAGTACCGGCGTGCGGCTCGGTCAGGCACATGGAGCCGGCCCAGACACCGGCGTACATGTTTGGCAGGTACGCCGCTTTCAGCTCTTCGCTGGCGTGGGCGTTGATCGACAGGCAGGCGCCGGCGGTCAGCATCGGGTACAGACCGAACGACAGGCTCGCAGAGTTGACCATTTCTTCGACCTGCGCCGAAACCGCCTTGGGCATGCCCATGCCCCCGTAGGTCGGATCACCACCGACACCAACCCAACCGCCTTCAGCGTAAGTCTGATAAGCCTGTGGGAAACCGGCCGGGGTGGTGACGGCGCCGTCGGCCCAGTGGCAGCCTTCTTCGTCAGCTGCACGGCTCAGGGGCGCGATGCTTTTGCTGGTGACCTTGCCGGCTTCTTCGAGAATGGCTTCGACCGTTTCCGCATCGACGGTTTCGGCCAGCGCAGGCAGTTCGGCCCAGAGTTTGGCGACCTCGAAAACTTCATTGAGGACGAAGCGCATATCGCGCAGGGGCGCTTTGTAGTCAGCCATGGCAAACCTCCTAAACAGGTGGTTCGTAGAATAGTGATTTCGTTGTGTCCGAGTGTACCCCAACAACTTTTACGACACATAGGGTCGACTAGTGACCGTTTTGTAATTTTTAGTCACAAGCATTTCATCTGAGATAGTTTTCGCCTGCCAGAACGCATTCGCGGGCAAGCCTCGCTCCTACGGTCGTGTCGCACGCATTTCACGTGAACGACCTAGAACCGTAGGAGCGAGGCTTGCCCGCGAAGCTTTTCGGGTAACCGTCAGAGCGCAAACAACTCCGCCGGCAGCTTCATCAGACAATCACTGCCCGCCTCGATGGCTGCCCGATGTGCGGCGGTACGTGGCAGCAAACGCTTGAAGTAAAACTCGCTGGTCGCCAGCTTGCCCTGGCAGTAATCCGCATCGCCGCCGCCCGCCTCCAACTGCGCCTGGGCCACCAACGCCATACGTAGCCACAGGTAGCCGAGGATGATGTAGCCGCTGTACATCAGGTAATCCACCGAGGCGGCACCGACTTCATCCGGATTTTTCATCGCCGCCATGCCGACCTTGGTGGTCAACTCGCCCCACTGCTGATTCAGACTGTTGAGCTGCGCCACATAGCTGCCGAGTTGCGGATGCTCAGCGTTTGCCGCGCAGAATTTGTGGACGATTTTGGTGAAGCCGCGCAGCAGTTTTCCCTGACTGCCAAGGACTTTGCGCCCAAGCAAGTCCAGCGCCTGAATGCCATTGGTGCCTTCGTAGATCGGCGCGATCCGGCAGTCGCGAACCAACTGCTCCATGCCCCACTCACGAATGAAACCGTGACCGCCAAACACCTGCATGCCGAGGTTGGTCACCTCCAGCCCGGTGTCGGTCATGAAGGCTTTGCAGATCGGCGTCAGGAATGCCAACAGGTCTTCGGCATCCTGACGCGCCGTTTCATCCGGGTTCAGATGAGCGACGTCCAGCAACTGCGCGGTGAAATAAGTCAGCGCCCGGTTGCCTTCATTGAAGGCCTTCATGGTCAGCAACATCCTGCGCACATCGGGATGAACGATGATCGGGTCGGCGACTTTTTCCGGTGCTTTCGGACCGGTCAGCGAACGCATTTGCAGACGGTCGTTGGCGTATTTGATTGCGCCCTGGAAGCTCGCCTCACCCAGACACAGACCTTGCATGCCGGTACCGAGCCGCGCGTGGTTCATCATGGTGAACATGCAGTTCAGGCCCTTGTTCGGCTCACCGATCAAGAAACCCTTGGCGTCATCGAAATTCAGCACACAGGTGGCCGAGGCCTTGATGCCCATTTTGTGTTCGATCGAACCGCAGGAAACGCTATTGCGCTCGCCCGCCTCGCCCTCGGCATCGGGTAGGAATTTAGGAACGATAAACAGCGAAATGCCCTTGGTACCGGCCGGCGCGTCCGGCAGTTTGGCCAGCACCAGATGGATGATGTTGTCACTCATGTCGTGTTCGCCGGCGGAAATGAAAATCTTGCTGCCGGAGATCGCGTAACTGCCATCGGCCTGAGGCACGGCGCGAGTCTTGATGATGCCCAGATCGGTGCCGCAATGGGCTTCGGTCAGGCACATGGTGCCGGTCCATTGGCCAGCGGTGAGCTTGCTCAGATAGGTTTGTTTCTGTTCTTCGGTGCCATGGGCATGGATCGCCGACATAGCACCGTGAGTCAGGCCGGGGTACATGCCCCAGGAGGCATTGCTGGAACCGACCATTTCACTGATGACCAGCCCCAAAGAACTGGGTAAACCCTGGCCGCCGTAAGCCGGATCCGCCGCCAGACCATGCCAGCCGCCTTCCACGTACTGCGCGAAAGCCTGCTTGAAACCTGTAGGCGTTGTGACCACGCCGTTGTCGAAATGGCAGCCTTCTTCGTCGCCGCTTCGGTTCAGCGGTGCAAGAACGTTCTCACAGAATTTCGCACCTTCTTCAAGGATCGCATTGATCATGTCCGGGCTGGCATCGGTAGCCCCGAGAGCGGCGTAGTTGCGGTGGAAATCGAAGACGTGGTCGATCAGAAAGCGCATGTCGCGCAGGGGAGCTTTGTACTCGGGCATGGTCATTTCTCCGGCAGCAGATTGCTCAAACCTACTGCCGCGCACCACGCCTCACAATCACAGTCCAGACGCTGAATGCGCCATCATCACTCAACCCGCAGCGGCGTCCATGCGCACCGCGCCACGGCGGTTCTGACCGAAAGCCATCACACAGTTTCGCCCCGCGCCTTTGGCGCTGTAGAGCGCCTGGTCAGCGGATTTGAGCACTTCTTCCGGCGTGCGCTGCTCCAACCGCTCGGCGACACCGATGCTGACGGTGACCGATACACTCGAGGCGCCTGAACCCGCGCGGCGCTGGCGTCCTTGCTGGTCATCCTGGGGACGACTGTCCTGATTGCGCAGCTGGATGTTGTAGGTGGCGATGGATTCGCGGATGACTTCCAGGTGCGGCATGCACTCTTCGAGGGTTTTGCCTGCGAACACCAAAGCAAATTCTTCACCGCCGTAGCGATATGCCCTACCGCCGCCGCTGATTTTCGACAGCTTGCTGGCGACCAATCGCAGCACTTGGTCGCCGACATCGTGACCGTGGGTGTCGTTGAATTTCTTGAAGTGGTCGACGTCGCCCATGGCCAGCACGTAATTGCGCCCCAGCCGTTGCATGCGTTCGTTCAGGGCGCGGCGGCCCGGCAGACCGGTGAGCTCATCGCGGAAGGCCATTTGATAGGCCTCATGGGCGACCGCTGCGGCAATCATCAACATCACCTGGCTGCACATGATGTTCAGGGTAAACGGCAGGATGAAGGTCTTCGGCAACATCCAGAACAATCCCAACAGACCGACCAATTGCGCAGCATGCAAGGGTCTTGGGTTGCGCCAGTATTGCCAGGCCAGTAACAGGAACGAGGCGATGAATACCGGGTAGGACAATTGGATCAGGCTCATCCAGGCGCCATGCAGGGCTGGCCAGCGGATCTCCGAGAGCCACATCAACAGCGCCTGTGGGTAACTCTGTTCCAGCCCCAGCGCCACGCTGCCGAACGCCAGCAACACGGCGAAACGCGCCACCATGTCCTGAAACAGATGGGTGCGCTCCTGCCAGGCGGCGAATAAGCCGAAGAGTAATGGCAGCAACAGACAGCACAGATGGAAGACCACGGCGGCATCGTCACGGACTTTGCCGTTGTCGCGGTAGTAGTCGGTCTGGGTGTCGAGCAGGAAGTAGGCGATGTACACCGTGACCATCAGAAACAGTTCACGCTGACGTCGGTAAACTGCGCAATACGCCCCGCCGAGCAACAACACCAGCGTAGGCAGCACGTTGAACAACGAGGTGAAGAAGACGTTGAGATCCTTGACGTAGGCAGCCGCAAGCCCCGCAAGCAATAACAGTAGCGATGGCAAAAAGTGACTGAAACGTACAGCGGAGGAACGCGGCAAGGGTAAAACTCCGACCCGGCAAACAAAGATGGCATTGTGCCTGCATTTAGCGCAGCTAAGCACATGCAATGTGACGTGTGTCACATCGCCATCCTCTTTAACGGCAGCAATGCTGTTCTTCTTAGCGTTTTAGTCAGGAATATTTACAGGCGTGATCGTTTGCGTCAGGCATAAAAAAACCGCTGCTCCCGAGGAAGCAGCGGCTTTGTGAAGAGACTGCGTAAGGGCTTAGTAACCCAGTGCGAAGTCTTCTTCTTTCATGTCCATCAGGTTGTTGGCGCCCGACAGCATGGTTACAACGTGAGTGCGAGTACGCGGCAGAATGCGCTGGAAGTAGAAGCGCGCAGTCTGCAGCTTGGCGGTGTAGAACGCCTCTTCGGTGGTGCCGGCAGCCAGTTTCTCGGCAGCCAGACGCGCCATGTCAGCCCAGAAGTAGGCAAGGCAGGCGTAACCGGAGTACATCAGGTAGTCCACCGACGCGGCGCCAACTTCTTCGCGGTCTTTCATGGCGGCCATACCGACCTTCATGGTCAGCTCGCCCCACTCTTTGTTCAGCGCAGCCAATGGCTCGACGAACTCTTTGACCGCGTCGTTGCCTTCGTTGGTCTGGCAGAACTTGTGGACGATCTTGGTGAAGCCTTTGAGCGCTTCGCCTTGAGTCATCAGCACTTTACGGCCCAGCAGGTCGAGTGCCTGGATACCGGTGGTGCCTTCGTACAGCATCGAAATGCGGCTGTCGCGAACGTTCTGCTCCATGCCCCACTCGGCGATGAAG
>LNAP01002976.1_pt1 | contig 25958 bp, 21 predicted proteins | sample 602601 | NCBI WGS metagenome assembly LNAP01 (sample SAMN02440304, study PRJNA202911) | soil metagenome | biome: Subtropical and temperate rainforests or woodlands; isolation source: soil samples (1 kg each in a 20% v/v slurry with milli Q water) were... ...
CGATGGGCCGTCCCTGGCCCAGCGCGGCTAAACCGGCGTCCTGCCGGTTTCCCCACTGCGCAATGCCTGCGTTCGGCCAGCGTGGTTAACGGGGCGCCCGCGATCAACAGCAAAGCGAGGCGACCTTAAAGCCGACCTGACATTTGCAGATACCCTCAATCTTCTGTGGAAGCCAGCCTGCTGGCGATGGACGTCAACGATAGCGCGCCCTGTCTGAAGGATCGCGTTATTCGGAAGTTCATCGCCGGGCTGGCACCTACAATGGGATCGCAGACAGATTTGTAATCAGGCCAGCTTTAACGCCGTATCTATTTAGTCTTTGTTCTGCTTTGGCTTTTGATTTTTTTTGAAATCTCAAGAGACCGAGTGGGGGGGGAGCCGCGCTCGGCCCCACGGAGCAGGACGGGAGCGAGGAGATGCCCAGTCACAGTGAGGCACCAAGCATCGGAGGCAACAGCCACTGCGTCAGTTTCAACGTCATATTTATGGCCTGGAACACAGCGACTTTACATGTGGTGACTGCGTATTCACTTCATAGCCATTACATGACATGTCGTTATGGATCTTCGTATGGTATAGGCCATTTTTGAAATGCAGGGCTATGCCGTCATCTACTGCATAGGCTGGGTGAATGTCCTTATGGCAAATTAATTCAACAAAGGACGTCTCTCGTCCTGCTTCTGAATTGAAGTGTGGGCACAGTGCCCCGGGGAGTAAACCTATGCCGTTGATCAAGGCGAATGCTCCCCCAGAATCAGAGTGACCAAATTCGAACCAGCAAATTGCTCCGGCACTGACGCCACACAAAATTTTGCCCTTTGCCCATGCTTCTTCTAAAAAGCTGATCAGGCCGAATTCTCGCCAGACAGCCAACATCGCACGCGTATTGCCACCAGCAACATAAATGATGTCAGCTTGATCAACCAGCGACGAAACATTCTTTTTGCATGGGAATGGCGCTGTGAAGAATGCTAAACGAGTGACAGTACAACCGGCACTTTCATACTTTTCAGTGAACTCGGTGATTTTGACTGAATCATCTCCATTGGCTGTGGAGATATAAAGGACCGATGGATTAAATTTACCTGTTAATGAACGTATGTATTCATCGACGGGCGTGATGAATTTCATTTCCTCAGCTGACTCACCACCAATGACAACAATGTTTTTATCCGGAGGTGTCATGCTTTCATCCCGTGTTTTCCATTGACGGGGTTACTATTCTCGCTTGTAGGGAGCCTGTTAAGTCAGCCAAGTCCTTTAATTTCTTTCCGTTTTCCATTTGTCGTGAGAGAAGGATCCTACAAAATTGATCGTTCCCACGCTCTGCGTGGGAATGCCGCCAGGGACGCTCTGCGTTCCGCTGACGACGCGTTAATTGAGCCGTGCGTAACCGTGATGCGGAACATCTAAACAAAACCATCCCGCCGCTCAGCCACCAACAGCAACGACTGCGGCGCTGGGCTTTGCGGGTGCTGCGGCTCTTGTAGCCCGGCCAGCCGAAACCCGGCCATGTCCAGCGCATTGAACCAACTGGACAAGGTTCGCAAGTACCACGGCATCGGTTGCCACTGCCCCTCGAATCCGCCGAAGGTCTCTTCCCGCCAGCCGTCCTGATAGTCGCCCGCAGCCACGGTCCATGGATGCAGCGTCTGGATCACCAGCGCGCCGCCGGGGGCGAGCAGGGCGTTCATGGCTGCGAGCAAGGGGATGATGTCCTGGTGCAGCAAGGCGAAGTTGGCGCAGATCAGGTCGTAGTCGCTGCCGATTGAAACCTTCGAATCCACCAGCTCTTCATAACTGGCCAGGTACACCGTTGAGGCACCGGCCGCCCGCGCTGACTCGACGAGCGTAGCGTCGCCGTCCACGCCGACGACCTCGATGCCTCGTTCCGCCAATGCACGCAACAGCCAGCCCTCGCCACAACCGAGGTCAAGCACGCACTCGGGTTGGCGGCCCATTATCGCCAGCAGGATGGCCTGGTCAGTGACATTGCGGCGGCTTTCAATGGCGCCGGTGCGCACGGCTTCGATCCAGGCGTGGGCGTTGTGGTGCCAGCTCTGGAGGAGTGTGGTTTCGTCGGCAGGCATGGCAATGTCCGAAGTGGTGGGGCTGGATAGAAGCATAGGACAGGTGAACGCAGACCATTGGTCCTGCTGCGGCTGATTGGGACAATGCGCCCTGTGCGTTGTCGAATGGAGTGACAAGCAAAGGTGCATGAGCTGGACGTTGTCGCACCCGCGTTTTGCAATCCTGTTCAGATTGAGAGGTGGACTGATGAACAACATAATCTACATCGTCGGGGTGGTGGTGATCGTCGCGGTGGTCCTGTCGTTCCTTGGGTTTGCATAGCTGGCGTCAACGGGCACCAGCGACGGTCTGAGACAGTCCGTCGCTGAGCTTTAGGTTATCGGTTAAATCGCTCGGCCAGGCTGTGCAGGTACTCGGCCATCCCTTCGAGATCCTGGCTGATGGCCGCGCCTTGCTTGGCCTGCCCCGCACTGTGATCGCACAGTTGAGCAATTCGCGTGATCTGTTGATTGATATCTTCGGTCACGTGACTTTGCTCTTCCGACGCCGACGCCATCTGCTGGCTCATATCGGTGATCCGGCTGACGGCCTGGCTGATACCGACCAAGGCAGCCTGCACCGCCTCGACACGCTGCATGCTGTCGCGAGAAATCTGTTCACCCCGGGTGGCCGTCGTGACTGCGCGATCGGCACCGATGTGCAGGGAAGCGATGATGCCGTGGATCTGTTCGGTTGAGGTGCGGGTGCGTTGGGCAAGGGATCGCACCTCATCGGCAACCACGGCAAAACCGCGACCTTGCTCGCCTGCCCGGGCCGCCTCGATCGCCGCGTTGAGCGCCAGCAGGTTGGTTTGTTCAGCAATCGACGTGATGACATCCACGACGCTGCCGATCGACTGCGTCTCGCTCGCCAACGCATTGACTGCTTGGGCGATTTCGTTGACGGCGGCGTTCATGGCCTCCATGGCGCGCAGGCTTTGTCCGGCCAACTCGCTGCCGTCCCTGGTCAACTGGTCAGCCTCGCAGGCGGCATGCGCGGTGCTGATGACGTTTTGCGTCACTTGCTGGTTGGTGGCCGCCATCTGTGAGATGGCGGCGGCGGACTGATCGGTTTCGCTGCGCTGGCGGTCAAGTGCCTGCGCTTGCAAGCCGGACAACTCGGATGATTGCGCCGCCTTGGCCTTTACACTGACCCCGGCATCCACGAGCCGACTCAAGGCTGTCTGCAAGCGGGCTTTCTCACTGAGCATGGCCATGTCCAGTTGCCCCTGGGGACCATGGTTATCGCTGTAGGTGAGTGCGACCAAGCGGTCGGCAAAAGCTTTCGGATGCTCGGCCAGGGTGCGCTGTATGGCGTTGCGTTGTCGGGACACGATCAGGAACCAGGCAATCCCCAGGCTCACTACCAGCACCCCTTGGGCCGCCGCTTTTTCCAGCCACTGATCAGCCAGCAGTGAAACCGTGGTTGCCATCAGTAATGGCCAACCCTGTTGCAGCGGCCGGAAAATCCGCGCACTCAGCGCGACGATCGGCTTGCCGGCGCGCATCCTTGCATAAAGCGCGCTTGCCCTGCGCACCTGGTCGCGAGTGGGCACCGAACGAACCGACTCGTAACCGCTCAGGCGGCCGTTTTCATAGATGGGCGTGACGTAGGCACTGACCCAATAGAAATCACCATTCTTCGCACGATTTTTCACAATCCCCATCCAGGGCTTGCCTTGCTTGATGGTGTGCCACATATGCACGAATACCCCGGGCGGCATGTCGGGGTGCCGGACCAGATTATGCGTCTGACCAACCAGTTCGTCGTAGGTGAAACCGCTGATGTCGACAAACGCGTCATTGCAGTAAGTGATTCGGCTATCGAGATCGGTGGTGGAGATCAGGCGTTGATCGGCGGGGAATAATCTTTCATGGTCGGTTACGGGCAAATTCACACGCATAAAATGCGATCCCTATACGGATTTTTATTATGGTCTGGAACAGGTAAATCAAAAAATACGCGATGTGTTCTACGCGTATCCCGCGAGCGCCGACCCCGCATCGGACGACACTTTCTTTTCATTTGATGACAGGGGGGGCTGAGTTTTTCTCGGCCTTCCAAGACCGGTGCCCAAGTCAACTTACTCCTTCCATGTATTGGTTAGCCTGCTCACGAATTGGCCTGGTATTTGCTATCAATTAGCCATCTGAGTGTCGCAATGGACGAAGTAGATGTCGCTATCAAGTAATTTCATGCAATTGTCCGCCAACGAAAAACGCTGGCTACCCTGGTTCGGCAAGACTGGAAAACTCACGATGGGCTGGTCGTGCTGGCTCAATCGCTCGGCTTATCCGGTGATCGAGCAAACCTTCGAAGCCATCGCTGAAACCCGAGTGCAGTTGCTGCAGAACTGGACGCGCGAGAAGTGGGAGCACCTGGCGGAGCTGGCGGAACACCTGAGTGCTGATTTCGCCAGCCTCGACAGCACTTCATTGGTGGACAAGCTCGTCCAGGCGGAGGATTTTTCGGAGTTGTTTGTCGTTGACGCCAGCGGCAGTGTCATCGTTTCAACCTGGAGCCAGCGCGGCAAAGCTCGGCTGGAGCACACCCGCGCATTGGCGCAAGGATTGAAGGCGCCGTTCCTTCATGGCCCTTACAGCGATCTGCTGACCTTGCAAATCGGCCCCTCGTCTTCGCGCTTCTTTGATGAAGTCACGCTGATGTTCTATCAGCCCCTGAGGGTCGATGGAAAAGTCCTGGGCTGCCTCTGCGGCCGCATACCCAACGATGTGTTGGGCGATCTTATCCAGCGTGAGGCCGGGCACATTTTTGCCGAGTCGGGTGACAATTACCTGTTCATGGCGCAATCGCGTTTCGATCCCGCCATTGAGCCCGGTACCGCATTGTCACGCTCACGTTTCGAGGACGGCACCTTCAGCCACGGTGAAAATCTGAAGAGTGGCGTACACACCCCCTGGAAGACCGTGCAGATCCAGCGGCACACCGAGCTTGAGCTGCGCTTCACCGACCCGGCGACGCAACAACTGCACCCCGGCGTACGCGAGACTATCCGCAAGGGCTCCAACCTCTTCGTGACGTATCCCGGTTACTCCGACTACCGGCACATTCCAGTGGTGGGCAAGGGCGTTACCTTCCAGTTGCCAGGGTCACCGGACCGCTGGGGCATGATGTGCGAGGCCGACCTGGAGGAGGTCTACCGCCGGCGCTCGCTCAGCCACGGCTTGATGAAGCCCTACATCGCGACCATGACTGGACTCTTCGCCTGTAATTTCCTGGTCCAGCATTACAGTGGCCTGGACCAGGGCATGATTGATACCGTCGAGGTCTTGAGCATGGCTGGCGCCGCGCTCCTGTTCAGCCGGCTCGGGCCCAAGCGCCTGGCGGCAAGGTTGAACGAGATGACAGGCGTGATCCGGACCATTGCCGAAGGCGAGGGTAACCTGCGTCAGCGCCTGGACATCAAGCGCATGGCCAATGATGAGACGGGCGACATGGGGCGCTGGATCAACAGTTTCATCGACCATCTGGACTCGGTGGTAGGGCAAGTGGTGAAGGCCAGCAGCAGCGTCGGCACCACCAATCAGATGATGCTCGGACGCAGCCAGCAAGCCAGTGACACTTCCAGCGAAGTCTCCGAAGCGGTGCATCGCATGATGCTGATCGTCGAAGACCAACTGGGCGAGATCCAGCAGGCTTCTGCCAGCGCCGAACAAATGAAACAGGCGATGGATGAAGTTGTTACCCGTGCCCGCGAGCAATTTCTGGCCGTGCAGCAAGGCACACAATCCATTCGCGATGTGGTCGAACGTTCTTCATCGAGCGTGCAGTTGCTCGACAGCAGGATGACCCAGATCGGCAAGATCACCGGCCTGATCAGCGACATCACCAACCAGACCAATCTGCTGGCGCTCAATGCGGCCATCGAGGCCGCACGCGCAGGGGAACATGGGCGAGGTTTTGCAGTGGTCGCCGACGAGGTACGCAGCCTCGCTTCACGCACCTCCCGGGCGGCCGATGACATTCGGCAGATGGTCGAAGGCCTGCAGAACGAAACGCAAAAAGCCGTCAGCTTCATGGAGGAGGGCGTCAAGGACGTCGATAACAGCCTGCGCCTGGCCGAGGATGCCTCTTCGGAAAACGTGCAGCTGCATCAGGCGGTAGAGAGCATGTTTGCGATCATCCAGCAGCTCAATACTCGTAGCCTCGACTGCGGCCAGACGATCAAGAAGGTCGACCACTGCTCCACGCAAATGCGCCAGACCGTGGTGGTGCTGCAAAACAGTGCCGAAACGGTCAGGCTCAATGCCAATAAACTGCAGAAGCTGGTGGGGCAGTTCGAGGTGAGCGGCAATGGCGCGAGAGTAGCGGCTGTTTGAGTCCGTACGCCGGTGTATTCGGTGCTGATTGATATACCTTGAAATGAGCCTGTTATTCCATAAAACAAGTACTAACGATTTTTATATTGCGTTTTAATCTAATCAGTTGTTTTCGATTGATTGGAGTACTTGTCTTTGAAAAGCAAAGCGTTTTTACCCCTTGGCCTGGCCTTGCTGACTCTCTGCTCAACAGCGTCCGCAGGGGCCATCCTTGATCGCGTCACGCAAAAAGGCGAGTTGACCGGCGTCCTGATGGAGAGCTATCCGCCGTTCTCTTTTCTCAACGAGCAAAACCAGTTGGACGGGTTTGACGTGGATGTGGCCAAGGCGGTTGCCCAACGTCTTGGCGTGAAGCTCAAGCTGGAAACACCATCCTGGGATGTCATCGCCGCCGGTCACTGGAACGGTCGTTATGACATCTGCGTGTGCTCGATGACGCCGAGCAAGGCCCGCGCCGAAGTATTCGATTTCCCTGTCGAATACTACCAGTCGCCGGCGGTGATCGTGGTGAATGCCAGTGACAACAAGATCACGGCAGGCAAGGATTTGTCTGGCAAAAAAATCGGGGTGATCAGCGCCTCGACTTATGAAGCCTACCTGAACAAGGACCTGGTGATCGAAGGTGCCGAAGACAAGCCTTTGAGTTTTCCTTTCGATAATGTCCAGGTGGCGCCGTACGACAACGAGACCGTTGCCTTCCAGGACCTGGCACTGGGTACAGGCGTGCGCCTTGACGCGATGGTCACCAACCTGATCACGGCCCGCGAGCGTATCGCCCAGGACCCTCGCTTCAAGATTGCTGGCGATGCGCTGTATGCCGAACCGAACGTGGTGGCGATTGAAAAGGGCGATGCGCAATGGAACGCCAAGGTGACCGAAGTCATTGGCCAACTGAAGGCTGACGGAACGCTGGGCAACATTTCGCAGAAGTGGATCGGTGCCGACATCAGCCAATGACAGCCCAGAACCCATACCCGGCCAAAGCGACGGTGGCCGCCGAAACCGAGAAGCGTCGTGTTCACCTGTTATCGGGATTTCGCACGCGCCTGTATCTGACGTGGGCGACGCTGTTGGGATTGTGCGTCATGTTTTTCATGAGCTTCGATCTGAAGTTCTCGATCATTCTGGAGAAGTTGCCGAATCTGCTTGGGCTGCACCTGGGGCCGAACGGTTTCCTGCAAGGCGCCGCGCTGACGTTGTTCCTATGCTTGTGTTCGATCTGCCTGTCCTTGCTGCTGGGCTTCGTGACGGCGCTTGCACGACTGTCACGCAGCGCAGTGGCTTACGGCATCGCCAGTTTCTATGCCTCTTTTTTTCGCGGCACGCCGCTGCTGATCCAGATCCTGCTGATTTACCTGGGCTTGCCGCAACTGGGCGTCGTACCTGGCGCTATCAGTGCGGGGATCATTGCGCTTTCGCTTAATTACGGGGCTTACCTCAGCGAGATCTTTCGTGCCGGTATCCAGGCGGTAGCCCCCGGACAACGGGAAGCGGCGATGGCGTTGGGCCTCAGGCCGGCAGCGACTTTTTTGCACATCATCTTGCCGCAAGCGATGCGCACGATCATCCCTCCGACAACCAGTCAGTTCATTTCAATGCTCAAGGACTCATCGCTGATCTCAGTGATGGGTGTGTGGGAGGTCATGTTCCTGGCGCAGTCCTATGGGCGTTCTTCTTATCGCTACATCGAAATGCTCACCACCGCCGCCGTCATCTATTGGTTGCTGTCCATCGGGCTTGAACTGATCCAGCACCGCCTTGAACGCCACTACGGCAAAGGTTTCAAGAACCCGCGTTGATGTTTCGCCCCCCGTTTCTTACTTAATCAGGAACCACGATGTCCGATCCAACTCCTCTTCTGTTTGCGCTCTATGAGCAAGCCAGCGTGGGCTGTGGCGGTGCGCCAAGCCTTTGGACTCACCCGGCTGATGAACGCCTGGCAATCAATTCCCTCGGCTACTGGTCGAACCTGGCGCGCATTGCTGACCAGGCGCACCTCGACATGCTGTTTTTTGGCGATGTACTGGGTTTCTACGACGTGTTTGGCGGCAACGCTGATGCGGCGATGAAATGGGCCGTTGAAGCACCGGCCAATGACCCGCTGATGATCATCCCGGCGTTGGCCGCCGTCACGCAGAACCTGGCCTTTGGCGTTACCGTGACCACCAGCTACGAACATCCCTTTACCCATGCCCGACGCTTCAGCACCCTGGATCACCTCACCAATGGCCGGGTCGGCTGGAATATCGTCACTTCATACCTGTCCAGCGCCGCCCGCAACTTCGGCCTGGAGCAAATGATCAAGCACGATGACCGGTATGAGCGCGCCGAAGAATTCCTGGATGTGGCCTACAAACTCTGGGAGGGCAGTTGGGCCGACGACGCTGTGGTCGCGGACAAGACGCGCCAACTCTACGCCCGGGGCGAGCGCGTGCGTGCGATCAATCATGCGGGTGAGCATTACCGCGTGGCCGGGCCGCACCTGACCTCGCCATCGCCACAACGCACGCCGTTGCTGATCCAGGCGGGCTGGTCGGGGCGCGGTCGTGAATTCGCCGCCAAACACGCCGAGTTGATTTTCGTTGCCAAGTCCAACCCCCAGGAGATTCGCTTGGGGCTGGAGGAAATCCGGGCCAAGGCCCAGGCACGCGGTCGTCACCGTGACGATGTAAAGTCGCTGACGGTGTTGCGTATTGTCACCGCTAAAACAGAAATCGAAGCCCAGCGCAAATATGACGAGTTGCAAAGCAACTATCACCTGCAGGCACAGCTTGTGAGTTACGCGGGTGATACCGGTATTGATATCGGCCGCTACGCCGACAATGAGGCACTGTCCACCCACACCGAAGGCATGACTTCCTACGTGGTGCATCCTGATGGCAGTGGTAAACCCTTGACCGCGGGTGACGTCAAACAGCGTTTTGCAAAGGTCACCCGAGGTAGCGATCTTATCCTGGTGGGCACGCCACACCAGGTGGCCGAGCGCATCGAGGAGCATGCGCGAATCTCCGGCACCAGCGGCTACATGCTTAACCCGCTGATCAGTCCCGGCAGCCTTGAGGATTTCGTTGAACTGGTCATCCCCGAGTTGCAAAAGCGCGGGCTATACCGCACCCGGCCGCAAAGTGGCACCTTGCGTTCACGGTTGCGCGCCGACGGTTCGAGTCATTTGCCTGCCTCGGCTTATGGCGCCTCGTTCCGTTTTGACTGAGTGTTGCAGGCGGATGCGCAGTTGAGGTCAAACGGCACATGCGCCTGCACCCCGGTTGCCAGCGTCGTCATCGCCTGGCGATGAAAGGAACGCCCCCGCGCGATGGCGCCGGGGCGCGATTGTGTTGGTCCTTGTCCTTCAATGCGCCGCGACAGGTTGGCTAGCCGGTGCATCGGCTTGGGTGCGAATGATCAAGAGTGCTGCCGCTGCTATCGCCAACGGCACGATCAGCGCTGAGTAATAACCGGCAGGACCTCCGTGCTCCAGAAACCAGCCGCCGCTTGCCGATCCGATGATGGCGCCCACCCGGCCCAGTCCAATCGCCCAGCCGGTTGCGGTTGCCCGCAATGCGGTGGGATACGCCTGGGCAACCATGTAGTTCAAGACGATTTGCTGCCCACCAATGCCCAGGCCTGCGAGACCTGCGAGGGTGAATACCAGCGCCCAATGGGTGCCACTGTTCGCCAGGCCCAGGCACAGGGCAATACCGAACACAAACAAGGCCAGCAGCAATAGCCGAACGTTGATTTTTGGCAAGATGATCGACAGCGGAATGGCACACACGACAAACACGGCGTTGACCGCAACAGTGCCCATGGGTGCCTGCTCTGCCGGCAGTCCCGTTGCTTTGAGAACAGTGGGTAGCCAGGATAGGAACATGAACCATGCCACCCAGTTGAAAAGGTAGACCGTCCATATGCCAAAGGTATTGCGCGCCAGGCCGCCAGAGAACAGGGAGGTGACGCTGGTTTTTACATCGGCCTCCGGGACGCTGTAGGTGCTGCCCGGGAGCGTTGGGTTCCTGGTGATGCTGGCGACAATTTTCCCGATCTTCTCAACGCTGCCATGGGTCCGTTGCCGGGTCAGGAAATACAACGACTCCGGCAGTGCGAACATCAAGACCACCATCAGTACCAGTGGCACGATACCGCCAACGGCAAAGATGCCTTGCCATCCAATCGAGGGCAGCATTTTCGCAGCCAGCAATCCGCCAAGAATGGCGCCAGCGGGCAAACCGAGCAGGACCGTGGTCATGATCGTGCCGCGTTGTCTTGCGCTGCCATACTCGGCGGCGAGCGAGAGAACCACGGGTGTCGCACCGCCCATGCCAAGCCCGGCGATAAAGCGCAAGACCAGGATCTGCTCGGTAGTCTGGGCAAATGCCGTTGCCAGGGAGGCGAAACCGAACAAGGCAACCGACCCGATAATGGCGGGCCGGCGGCCGAATTTGTCGCCCATCAGGCCCAGTACCATGGCACCGAGCACCATGCCGACAATTCCGGCGGTCAGTATGGGCGCCAAGGCGCCTGCGCCGAGTCCGAAGGCCTCAGTGATCGAGGGACCGGTGAAGGCAATGGCTTGGGTATCGAATCCATCAAGAATGGCGACGAAAAAACAAAGGGCGAAAACCCGCCACTGAAAAGAGCTGACTCGAGTGCTATCGATCAGCTCGGGAATTGAATAATGAGTGCTCATGACTGCTCCATTCAGTAAGGCATTTTTTATAGTTTTTACGCGCAGGCAGACCCTGCCGAATCACAGGCTAAGTGTGATGTCCGGTGGGGTCTAATATCATTTGGGTGCTAAGCGATACCTTGGAGGTATGGTAGGCAGGCGCCAGCGAGGCACTTGTCATTGAAAAGATTTACGGGCTGAAGAAAAGCAAAACGCGCAGTTCGAAACTGCGCTGTAGTAACGGGTCTGAGCGAAGGGCGAAAGCATCCAGGCCAGTGTGCCTGCCATTTTATTGGCTGGAGCGAATGGCCCCTCCATCAATCAACAGGTTCTGCCCGGTCAGGTAGCCCGCGTGACTGCTGCATACGAAGGCGCAAAGAGCACCGAACTCCTCGGGTGAGCCGAAGCGTTTAGCGGGAATTTGGCTACGGCATTCGTCGAGGAATGCTTCACTGTCCTGGCCCAGTTCCTGCGCGGCGGCGACCAGGTTGTCACGCAGCCGATCGGTGTCGAACGAGCCCGGTTGCAGGTTGTTGATCGTCACGTTACGACTGGCAATGTTTTCCTGCCGGGCAAGCCCTGCGACAAACCCAGTCAGGCCACTGCGTGCACCGTTGGACAGGCCCAGGCTCTCGATAGGCGACTTGACCGCACTCGAGGTGATGTTGATGATGCGGCCGAATCCGCGGGTCGCCATGCCGTCTACCGTTGCCTTGATCAACTCGATAGGGGTCAGCATGTTGGCGTCGAGCGCCTTGAGCCAGGCATCGCGGTTCCAGTCGCGGAAATCCCCGGGAGGAGGGCCTCCAGCGTTGTTGATCAAGATGTCGAAATGCTCATGGGCCGCGAGGGCTGCCGCACGCCCCTCTGGTGTTGCAATGTCGCCGGCGACGGCGATCACAGTCACTTCAGGATTCAACGACCTGAGCTGACGGGCCGTTTCATTCAGTGCCTGTTCGCCTCGGGCAGTGATCACCACGTTCACGCCTTCGCTGACGAGTGCCTGGGCGCAGGCTTTACCCAGGCCTTTGCTGGCAGCGCACACCAGCGCCCAGCGTCCTGCTATTCCAAGGTTCATGCGTGTGTTCCTGTAAGAAAAAAGCTCAAGTGAAGGGGCAATACTGTTCACTCAAGCATGGGGTTGTAGTTAAGAACTGGATTGGGTGTGTATCCATTCCTGCGGTAACGGCCACTTATGATTTCGCCCTTACGGCGACTCCCTTTTTCAAGCGCCGGTACGGACCGGACACATGGTTAACGGGGCGCCAAAAACAAAGCGAGGCGGCCTTGTAGCCGACCTGATCTTTGCGGATACCCCCAATCCCCTGTGGGAGCCAGCCTGCTGGCGATTGACGTTAACGATAACGCGCCCCGTCTGGATGAACGCGGTGCCTGGAAGTCCATCGCGAGCAGGCTGGCTCCCACAATGGGATCGCAGACACACCTGCAATCAGGTCGGCGATAAGGCCGCCTCGCTTTTGCTTTTGCTTTTTCTTTTGATTTTCTTGCCCCTCGCGGCGGGCCCTGTAGGAGCGAGCATGCTCGCGAAAAACCTGAGGGCTCCACGGGGTGTCAGGCTCCCCGCGTCATCGTTGACCACCATCGCGAGCATGCTCGCTCCTACAGGCCGGGCGGCGTTCCGTTTTTCCAAGTGACCCGCTGTAAAAGCGGAACCCTAGGTGGCCGTTACCGCAGGAATGGATATACACCCAATCCAAACCCGCCGCGCCCCAACCTAAAGTGAACAGCATTACAAGAAAGGGGCTGTCTATTCATGCAAGATCCACCGTTGCAGACGGTCTTGGCGATCGTGCCGCAATCCCCATGAAGCGCCGCACCCTCTCTCCTTGGGCATCGCACAGGATGGTTTCAGGTGCAGCATCGAGTTGGATATTACCGTTTTCCATGAAGATCACCCGGTCGGAGATCGACATGGCAAAGTCCATTTCGTGGGTCACGATCAGCATGGTCATGCCTTCCCTGGCCAGGTCGCGGATCACGTTCAGCACGTCGTTGACCAGTTCAGGGTCGAGGGCTGAGGTCGGCTCGTCGAACAGCATGATCTGCGGCTCCATGGCCAGGGCCCGGGCGATCGCCACACGTTGTTGCTGTCCGCCGGAGAGCTGGTGCGGGTACTTGTGGGCATGGGCCAGCAGGCCGACCTTGTCCAGCAGCGCATACGCACGATGTTCACTCAGCTCGCCCGGCTGGCCGTGGTAACGCGGTGCCAGGGTGACGTTGTCGAGAATGGTGCGGTGCGGAAACAGGTTGAAGTTCTGGAACACCATGCCGATGTGCCGCACGCCTTTGCGCAGGCGGGCGCTGTTGGGTTTGTCCGAGGCTTCGATGAATGTTTCGCCGAACAACAGGATATCGCCGCTATCGATGCTTTCCAGGCCATTGACCGTGCGGATCAGCGACGTCTTGCCGGAGCCGGATGGCCCGATGATCGAGACCACCTGGCCGTAGTCGACACTCAGGTCGATACCCAGCAGCACTTTGTGCGTGCCGTAGCTCTTCTGGATGTTCTTCAATTGCAGGATAGGCGTCGCGTTGTTGCCGGCTGCCTTGCGCGCACTGTCGGGCAAGGCTTCGGCGCAGGCCTTGAACTTGGCCACGGCGGCGTCATCGAGGGTGTGCGGCTTGCGGAAGTTAAGGTCCAGGTAGCGCTCCAGGCGCTGCAGGAAAAAGCCGAACACGGTGACGATCAACACGTAGTACACGCCGACCGCCGCCAGGGTTTCCATGACCAGGAAGTTGGTGGCATAGAGGCGTTGGCCGACCGTGAGGATCTCGGTCAGGGAGATGACCGAGACCAGTGACGTAAGCTTGACCACTGTGATGTATTCATTGATCAGGGTCGGCAGCGAGATACGGAACGCCTGGGGGATCACGATCAAGCGCTGCATGCCGAACAGGCCGATACCCAGCGCGCGCCCGGCCTCCTTTTGCCCCTTGGCCACGGAGATCAGTCCACCGCGGTGGATTTCCGCCATGTACGCCGCTTCCGTGACCACCAGGGCCAGCAAGCCGGAATAGAAGGGGTTGGACAGGATCGGCCCGCTGCCGGGAAACAATTGCGGCAAGTTGTAGACGAAGACCACCAGCACCAGCAGCGGGATGCTGCGGAAGAACCAGATATAGACTGCTGCGGGAATGCGCAAAAAAGGCGAGTGGGACAGCTTGGCCGTGGCCAGGACAAAACCCAGCAGCATGCCGATGAACCAGGCCAGGGCACTGAGCTGGACCACCGTGACGCAGGCATTCCAGAAGTCTGGCAGGGAGAACAGGGAGAAGAAATACGACCAATCGAATTGCATGGGGCACCTCGATCTGCCGCCCCTAGCAGAGGCGGCAGATGACCAGACTACAAGGACAGGTTTTTAGTTTGAGGTCGGTTCTTCCAGGCCATATTTCTTGAGGATAGCGGCGTACTCACCGCTCTTTTTGGTTTCCTCGAAAGCCTTTTGCACGGCCTGGAAGGTTTCGTCGTTACCTTTCTTGACGAAAATGCCCAGGGTTTGTTGATAGATCGGGTGCTCAGTGGTGATCACGACCCGGCCATTGGTCTTTTCCGCGATCATTTTTGCCGCACCGGCGATTTCGACCTGGGCCTGGATGTTTTTGGACAACAGGGCCTGGGTCACTTCGGGTGCCGAGGGATACTCGCTGACGGTGATTGCGCCTTTGTTGTTGGGCACGCAGTACTCATCGGACAGCTTCCTGAATTCCTTGACCCAGGTCGTGCCCTGTTCCAGGCCCAGTTTCAGTCCGCACAGGTCTTCAGGCTTCTTCGCATTGATTTCGCTGCCCTTGGGCACCATGACCGCGGCACCGGTGTTGGCATACGCAATGGTCTGGGCCTGGGTCTGGCGCTCCGGCGTGATGTACATGCCGGAAATGATCGCGTCGTACTTGCCGGAGTTCAGGCCAAGGATCAGGCTGGGGAACTTGGTGTCGACGAACTCTGCCTTGGCGTTCATGTGCCTGGCCAGTGCCGCCGCCAGCTCGGGATCGGAGCCCACCACGTTTTTGTCCTTGTCATAGGACTCGAAGGGCGGGTAGGTGATTTCCATGCCGACCTTGAACGTGTCTGTCGCGGCCATGCTCACCGAGGCACCGAACATTGCGGCTGCCATTACAGCCAGGCCCAACACGGTTTTCTTATTGTTTTTCATTCTTACTGACTCCGGCGTAGGTAGGGGGTGAAGCTGAAAACTTCAATCAGGACGTTTGAGTCTGATTTTTCAGATGTCCGAAACTGGCGGGCTTGCGTGCCTTGCCTGGCAGTTGAACGTCCCCGTTGGCCACTCTCTGGCGCAGATACTGATAGGTCTGCAGCGCCTGGCCATACATGTGTTCGCCGATCGTGATCTCTTCGTAGTCGTTGCCAGCCTGGGCGAATCCTGGCAGCGGTTTGATCTGGGTGTGATAGTCGCAGGCATAGAACAGCGGGAAGGAGTAACGCTCCTCTTTCACACTGCGCACCCGGTGCGCCGTGGCAATGAATGCGCCTGCGGTCATCACTTCCAGCATGTCGCCGATGTTGACCACAAAGGCATCGGCAATCGGTGGTGCATCGATCCATTGTCCGAGGTTATTCATCACTTCAAGGCCCGGTTTGTCGGCCAGGAGAATGGTGAAGCACTCGTAATCAGTATGGGCGCCAAGTCCCGGTGCGTCATGGGCGGCTCCGTCGAACGGGTAGTGGATCAGGCGCAGTTTTGACGGCGGACGGGTGACCAGGCTGTCGAAATAGTTTTCTTCCAGGCCCAAGGTCAGGGCAAAGCCTGCGAACAGGCGCCGGCCCAAGGCGAAAATCGCTTCATAGTAGGCCTGCACCGCCGCCTTGAAACCTGGCAGCTGCGGCCAGTCGTTAGGTCCCAGCAGCGGCGTATTGGCCAGCACCAGCGGGTCATCGGCCGGGACTTCGAAGCCGACGTCGAAGGCTTCCTTGTGGTCCGGCTTGCCTTTGGAATAGACCTCTTCGCCTTCGGGTACAAAACCCTTGTGGGTTTGCGAAGTGCCGATGTAGTGCTGCATCTTGGTGTCGAAGGGCTGGTCGAAAAAGTCCTTGGCCGCCTTGCGCAGGTTGGCGATCAGCTGCGGGTCGATGCCGTGATCGGTGATATAGAGAAACCCGACATCGCTGGCGGCGCGCCCCAATTGTTCGGCCACGGCCAGGCGGTGTTCCAGTTCAAAACTGAACAAGCCGGCGATGTTGACTACCGGGATGCTGTTGAAGTTGGCTTTGTGTGTGTCAGTGCTGAGGCTTTTATTTTTATTGTCAGGCATGACGCGTCGGCTCCCTAAGGATGGCTTGAGTGGTAGAAACGCTCGAAGTGTTCGCGCTCGGTCTGGCCCATCCACACGTTCAATGACCACAGACATTAGTGAAGGGCAAATGATGCAAGTAGCCGTCGGCGCCGAATTCCGGGGTCAGGGTGCTGACCTGGTAACCGCGGGCTTGCTGCGAGCGCCAGATGCTTTCCCAGTGCTGCTGATGGAAAGCCAGTTCCTTGGCATATTCAGGGGCTGCCGGGTGCGGAACCTGTGGGCCCTGGTCATAGCCTACCCGGGCCTGGATATGGTGAACCCGCTCGACGAAAGCGCTCAGGTCATCGGCCGGATCATTCAACAGGCGCTCGCAGGTCACGACCCAATGGCTGATGTCACTGGTGAACAACAAGTCGGGCAGTTGCCGAATCAACTCCAGGGTTACCCAAGGGTTGAACAGCGACCGCGAGCGGTGGGTTTCAAAACTGCAGACCTGGCCGTGCTTGCGCGCCAATTCCAGTGCCTGACCGAAGAACTCCACTTGTTGCGGCAAGGCCCAGCGATCATTGCCTGCCAGCACGTTGACAAAACGCGGGCCGAGTTCGGCGGCCCAGGAAAGTTTGCGGTCGAGGTCATGGAGATGAAGGGCAGGGGACGCCGACTGGTCCGGCAGTACATCGTAGGCGGTGAAGATCGTGCTGATGTAGCCCAGGCGATTGGCCTGCAGAAAGGCTTTGAACTCAGCCCTTTCACGTGCATCCAGTGGCAGGCGTGCTTCCATCCCGTCAAAGCCTGCGTGCAGCAGCTCTTCAAGCGCCTGGGCCTTGCTGGCGGTGTAGCCCCACAACGTGCGGAAAATTTCCAGCTTCATCGGTGATCCTCGGCGAGTACGCTTGGGAGCCGATGTTAGGCATAGCTGGGGGCGTCAAAGAATCGGAAAACTCAAATCAACACTTCAGACTTTTATCAACAAATAGCTGGCTACTTATCGTGCCTTTCGAGGGGTATTCAACAGGCGAGCAGGCGTCTACGTTAGGGATTACCGAGAGGTGCCACTGTTACGGCATCATTTTGAAGAGTCCCAAGCTACGCAGGGCGCAACTTTTGGCCCTGCGGTTATGACTCATCTTCGTCCAGTAGTGATGTGGCCCGGCTGTTCAGCAGTGAGCCCGCCTGGAAGTAACCCATCACCGTGGTCACGCTGCGGTGTTCGGTCATGGCCATGACTTCGCCGAGCGGTACACCCTGGCGACCGGCCTCGGTGACAAACCCAGAGCGCAGGCTGTGCGCTGCCCAATCACCCTCAAGGCCCGCCAACTTCGCTCGGCGCTGGACAATGCGTGCCACCTGATCGGCCGACAAACCCGCAGTCCCGACCTTGCCGCCTTTATACATCCGCCGAAACAGCGGGCCCTCGTGCGCCGGCGCAGCCTTCATCCAAGCCGTCAGCGCCTGCGCCGCCGGGCCGCGCAGCGGCTTGTCACGGCGCACGCCACCGGTGTCGGTCTTGGTCGCGCCCAGGGCGTACAGCCAGGTGTCGGCATCCAGTTGGCGCACATCGCCCACTTGCAGGCCCACCACTTCCGAGCGGCGCCGCCCGCCACCGCTCCAGGCGAGCAGGAGCAGGGCGCGGTCGCGAATGCCGCGCACGCCATCGGTGCAGGTGGCGAGCAGTGCCTGCAAGGGTTCCAGCACGATCGCGGTTTTCTTGCGTACCGCCACGCCCTGGCGCGACTGGGCCTTGCGCGCTTCACGCAGCAGGGTCTTCAACGCCGGCGCTTGCGTGGGACTGTCCCAACCCTTGATCCGGTGCCATTTGCCGAGCACGGCCAGGCGGTGACTGACCGTGTTGTAGGCCAGCGCTCCGGGTTTGCTTTTGACTCGCGCCTCGACCAGCGCCGCGTCGATGCTGGCCGGCAACAGGTGCGCCCAACCGCCATCGGCCAGGGGGCGTGCCAAATGATCGACAACAAACTGAACCGCCACCGTGGTCGGCAGCGGTGCATCGCCCAATGCCAGGCCGTAACGCAACTGCAGCCAGGCCGACCAGTAGGTCAGGGCGCTGCGATAGCTGCGCACGGTATTGGCCGCGGTGCCGGCAGCAAGAAACGCCGCCGCCGCTTCCTGGGCGTTGATCGCCAGGGAATGCGGGTTTAGCGGGGTTTCGTCGACCAAGGGTAATTGATCTGTAATATTTAATACGTTCAACGTATGATAATTCCAATGTTCATAATATAACGTCGGATAACAATCCATTATCAGACCTAATATACCCGGAGGTGGGCCATGGCAGTAGGGGTGCCGGAAAACGAGGTGTTTGCTGCGGCGGACGCGGTGTTGGCCCGTGGCGAGCGACCGACGGTGGAGCGCGTACGGTTGGAGTTGGGCCGTGGCAGTCCGGCGCGGGTGGGTGGTTTGCTCGATCAATGGTGGACGCGCCTGTCCGAGCGGCTGAGCGGCGAGACTCGACTGCCGACACTGCCGGGCGAGGTGTCGCAGGCTTTTGTAGCGGTGTGGCAGCAGGCGATTCACCTGGCACAGGGTGTGGCCGAACAGGCGCTGGACGAACAACGGCAGGTGATAGCTGCCGAACGCGAACGTGTCGCCACCATAGAGGAGCAGGCGCGGCAGGATGCGGCGCGGTTTCGTCAGCAGGCGACGGAGGCCATGGCGGGACGCCAGGCCGTCGAGACACGACTGGCCGACCTCGAGTTGCTGCTGGCGCAACGTCAGACGCAGATCGAGGACCTGCAGCAACAGCGCGAAGCTCTGCTGCGTGAGCGCGGTGATGTCCAGCAACAAAATCAGGCATTGCAGCAGGATCTGCAGGCGCTGCGGCTCAAGGCCGAGCAGGAGCGCGTTGCCCAGGAGAGCTACGTACGCAATGTGGAGGATCGTGCTCACCGCGAGGTCGACCGCGCCCGGGAGGAGGTCAAAGCCGTGACGGCCCACTTCAAGGAGGCCGGGCGGCAGATCGAGCAGTTGCAGCGGCGGGTGGAGTCCATTCAAACCGAACTCAGCCAAACCCAGCAACGGGCCGCAGCACAGCACGCGCGTGCCGAGACACTGGAGCAGCAACTGGCCCAAGTACGTCAGCCACCCGCGATAAAGCGCAAGCCAAGGACACGAAAGGCCGCTGCGCCGAAGAGCGTTTCCTGAGGAGGGTTACGAGCGCCTGTCGACAGGGGCTGTCACCGATTAGCTTTATCCCTGGTTGCCGGGCGGGCTGACCCGGTGATTTTGTTGATAAAGATCAACATCACACGGGCGACGCCATATGAGCATTCCTCAATGCATGTGTGATGCAAATGGCGAGGAGTGCACCCAGATGGCCCACAGTAAAATTGACTTTCGTGCTGCAGCCCGCGAGAAAATCCTCAGTGGTGCCACGCAGTTGGCGGACGCCGTGCGCGTGACGCTGGGCCCGAAATCAAAATCGGTGTTGATCCAGAATAAATGGGGCAATCCCACGGTCTGCAACGACGGTGTGACGATTGCCAAGCGCGTTGACCTGCAAGACCCCGAGGAAAACCTGGGCGCGCAAATGCTACGCCAGGCCGCCGAGCGCACAGGCGAGGCAGTAGGGGATGGCACCAGTACCTCGACGGTGCTGGCCCACGCCATCCTGGCCGATGGCATTCGCAACGTTGTCGCGGGTGCCAGCGCTATCGACCTCAAGCGTGGCCTGGATCGCGGCTTGTCGTTGGTGGTGGATTCACTTGTCGCCCAGGCGCGGCCCGTCAGTACGCCCAAGGAAAAGGCCCAGGTCGCCACGCTGTCGGCGCATAACGATGCTGTCATTGGTCAGTTGGTGGCGGATGCCCTGGAAAAAGTCGGCGTTGAAGGTGTGGTCAGCGTCGAAGAGTCCAAGACCACCGAAACAGTGGTTGAGGTGATGGAAGGGATGCGTTTTGACCGCGGTTATGTCTCGCCGTATTTCGTCACCGATGCCGAGAAAATGCAGGTCGAACTCGATGACGCCTACTTGCTGCTCTGCGACCACAAGATAGGCGCGCTCAAGGACCTGCTGCCCTTGCTCGAGCTTGTTGCCAAAAGTGGTCAACCGCTGGTCTTGATCGCCGATGACATCGAAGGTGAGGCGTTGACCACCCTGGTGGTCAACCAGATACGCGGCATCCTGCGAGCCGTGGCCATCAAGGCGCCCGGTTTTGGTGATCGGCGCAAGGAAATGCTTCAGGACATGGCTGTGCTGACAGGCGCGACGGTGGTTTCCAACGATTTGGGCATCACGCTGGAGCAAGTGGAATTGGGCCAGCTCGGGCGGGCGCACCGCGTGGTGGTGCAAAAGGACAGCACGGCATTGATTGGTGGGGCAGGTACGAAGGAGGCGATTGAAGCGCGGTTGCAACAGATTCGCACGCAAATGGAGCACACCACCAGCGATTACGACCGGGAAAAACTCCAGGAACGACTGGCCAGGCTGTCTGGTGGAGTGGCAGTGATCCGGGTCGGGGCGCCTTCGGAGGCGGAAATGAAGGCACGCAAGGATGCGCTGGATGACGCCATCTCGGCGACGCGCGCGGCGATTGCTGAAGGCACTGTGCCAGGGGGCGGGCTGGCCCTGCTCAAGGCGGTCCCGCTGATCGCGGCCGAAGAAGCCCGTTGTGAGGGGGATGTCAGGACCGGTCTGCAAATCCTTCGCCGGGCCCTGGAAGCCCCGGCCAGGCTCATCGCGGAAAACTCGGCGGTGGACGCGGGCGTGGTGGTTGCGCGCATGCTCGCAGAACCCGGCAACGTCGGTTTTGATGCATCCGCCAACTGTTACGTGGACATGTACGAAGCCGGCATTATCGATCCGACCAAAGTGGTGCGCATTGCCCTCGAAAATGCCGTATCGGTGGCCAGCATTCTGTTGCTGACGGAGGCGACCATCACTGATATTCCGGAAAAGGAATCACCCGCCCAGCCGCCTTTTCCTGAATGAGCAGGCCGGCTTGGGGCGCTCAGGTATAGGCGGCTGTCTCGGTTAACGCCAGGTGATTGAGAAGCGGATTTTCGCCGTGCAAATAACCGAGCGCCTGCTGCATCAGCAAGATGGATTTTTGTCTTTTCTCATGGCGCGTGGTTGGGTCGGCATGACGTTGCGCTGCACCTGCGAAGGAGAAACAGCGTGTAGCGGCACGCAGGGAAAGGAACAGCGCCAAGGGTTCGCAGTCTTCTTTCCAGGTGCAGTGGTTGATGTAAGTGGTCAAAAGACCTGCACCGAGCGTGTTGAGGCCGTGGTGTTGCAGGTCCATCAGCACGAATGCCAGATCGTACAGCACGTCAATGCAGGCGATCCGTTCACTGAACTCGATGCCGTCGAACAGGGTCGGCTGCCCGTCGAACAGGCAGATGTTGGCCAGGCGCAAATCGCCATGGCAGCGGCGTACGCGGCCCTGACTGCGTCGCTCTTCGAGGCAGGCTGTCAAAGATGCCAGCAGCTTCCTGGAGGCATGGGCAATCGAGATGACTTGCGCGCTGTCGAGAAAAGCGCAGTAGCGGGACATTTCCCGATAGTTTTTCTCGATCTCTTGATACAGGTCCGGGATGCGCCCGAAGGATGGAGTTATCCGGGCGCAGGCATGAAAGCGGGCGATCTCGATGCCTAGCTGCTGCATCATCGGTTCTGTCAGATGCCCCTGGACCGCCATGCGGTCAAACAGGCCATCTTGAGCAAAGCGGCGCATCACCACCAGCCAGTCCACCGCGGGTCCCTGGCCGTCGAGCACCAATTGGCCATCGGCCTGGCGATTGATCGAACTCACGCGCAAATACAACGTCGGTGCTGTTCGTCGGTTGAGCCATAATTCTGCCCGGCAGGCTTTTTTCCGGCTTTGCAGGCTGAGGAAGTCCAGTTCGGCAAACGCCACTGCACGCTTGAGTTTATAGGCACGATCGGCATGCAGGAAAATCACCGAACCATGGGTCTCGATTCGCTCCACAGGCTGGTTGGACGTATCGTAGGCGGATGGTCTGGAGAGAAAGGCAATCACTTCGTCTTGTTCGTTGCTCATCCCGGCCTCCTCATCTCCAGCCGTCCTGAGGCCCGCCAGCGCTTGCCGTCTTCCCGTCAGCGGGCGGCGCCGTGGCGCACGACCTCTATGCAAAAGTCCTGTTCGAACGGCGGTACGTTGCACTCGACGACGTCAGCGGCGGCAACTTGCAGATGCACACCGACAATGTCGGCCCGGATTGGCTGCCGGCAGATGTGCCGGTCGACCAATACAGCGGTGTAGACCCGGCGAGCTCCCAGTTGTGCCAGATAGGCGCAGGTACGCAGCAGCGAATGGCCTTCGAACAACACATCATCAACCACCAGCAACGTGGTGTTGGCGAGGTCCAGTTTGGCCAGCAGCGGATTTTCGGTCAATTGCGTGAACGGATGCAGCACTTGCAGGTCGTCGGCATAGCGCTTGACCTCAAGTGGGTAAAGAGGAAGTTCCGGTTGGCCGGTCTGGTGCGCAATGTGCTGGCGCAATCGTTGAGCCAAGGGCTCACCGCGGCGCTTGATTCCAATCAGGGCGGCGTGCGCCGGTGGCAGCAGGCTGGCGGCCTGGCGCGCCATCGTCTGCAGCACGTCATCGAGTTCGTTGCGCTCATACAGGCGCAACCGCTGACTTGCCAATAGGATCGTCATTGCCTTCTCCTGCCTGTGAGCCATGGGGCACGTGCGTTTTCAGTCAATGTAGCCCGGTTGGCCCTGGCGCGATTGATATTGATCAATCGTGATCAAATCAAACGTCGGCCGGTTCGACCGTCGGGTGACGCGCATGGGCGGCAGCGGCCTGGTGTGAGTCACTTGCTTGCGCAGGCACTTGATATAAATCAACGCCAAGGTCGCCTCGACGGAGGATTCTGAATCCATGACACAGGTGCCCGAGCCACCGACGAACACAGCAATGGGTGGTGGCGGGCAGCGACATAAAAGCAAGCTTCGTGGAGTCCGATCATGAGCCAGTATCAACGGTTATTGCTGATCATCAACCCGGCCCTGCGCCAGTCTAAAGCCATGGATCATGCAGCCGCCCTGGCCAAGGCCAGCGGTGCCAGCCTGCACATTGGCGCCTTGATTCCATCCTGGAAGCTGTTGTCGCTACTCGAAGAAGGCGACCGGGAAAAGGCTCGCGAAGAATATCTGCAAGACCAGCGCAATTGGCTCAAATACCAGGCCGATCATCTGCGCAACAGGGGTCTTGAAGTGACCGCCGAGGCGAAATGGGCCGACGACCTGCAGCAAGACATTCTCGATTACGTCGCAGAAATGCAGCCCGACCTGTTGATCAAGCAGGTACAACGGGAACCGGCGCTCAAGCGTGGGTTTTTTACCCCGCTGGACTGGCGTCTGTTGCGTCATTGCCCGATACCGGTCTACCTGCCAGGCGAAGGTGATCACCCTTTGCCGCGCAAGGTCGTGGCAGCGGTGGATGTTTCCAATCCCCTGGTACAGGACGACGAGCTCAATCAGCGGATCATCCACCAGGCGTCCAGCCTGGCTATCCAGTGTCAGGCCGAATTGCACCTGGTGTATGCCTGCGACGCTTCTGCGCTGTTCCTGGGCGATATGGGCGGCGGGGGCTTGACGCTCGCGGACCTCTACAGTCAGTTGCGCAAGGGCCATGAAAAAACCTTCCTCGACCTGGCTGGCCGGTATGGCGTGCCGGCTGACCGGCGACATTTCATCGAGGGCCATCCTGTGGCCGTGCTGCATGCGTTCGCCGATGAGCAACAGATGGACGTGATTGTGATGGGCAGGGTCCAGTCCCATGGCTTGGACAAACTATTGGGCAGCACCACCGAACATACCCTGTACCAGGTGACGTGCAGCATCCTGGCCGTTTAGCGCAGTTCGGCCAGGGCCACAGGTTTCGAGACGTCATTCGTCAGCGCCGCAGGAGGTTGCCGTGATCCAGAGTCCTTCATTACAAACCACCTTGCCCAATCGCGCCGAGGCCGGTCGACGCCTGGTGGAACCGTTGCTCAAGTATGCCAACAGGCCTGATGTGATCATTCTCGCCTTGCCCCGTGGCGGTGTCCCGGTGGCTTATGAAGTCGCCACCGCCCTGAATGTGCGCCTGGACCTGATGCTGGTGCGCAAGCTCGGTGTGCCTTCGCACCCGGAATTTGCCATGGGCGCCATTGCCAGCGGCGGTGTACAAATCCTCAATGATGACGCGCTGCGGGCGCACCCGATCGATCGAGCCAGTTTCGAGGCAGTGGTCGCCCGGGAAGCGCAGGAGCTGTCGCGACGTGAAAAGGCGTATCGGGGAAACCGCCCGCCACCGCAACTCAAGGACCAGGTGGTGATCCTGATCGACGACGGCCTGGCGACAGGTTCTTCAATGATGGCAGCGATCCATGCAGTGCGCATGCAGGCGCCTGAGCGCATCGTTGTCGCGGTACCGGTTGCTCCCCGGGAAACGGTCGAGGATATGTCCATGCAAGTGGACGAAGTGATCTGCCCACTCATCCCTGAGTGGATGATGTCGATCGGCTACTGGTACCTGGATTTTTCCCAGACCTCGGACGAAGAGGTCATCGATCTCATGCAACGGGCCTGGCAGCGGGAATTGCCGGGCGCCTCCCACATGGAACATCGCGATGCTTGAAGCTAAATATCGATCCCTGGACCTGCCGGGCGTTGAATTGTCCGCCGATTTGCGTTTGCCGACGAACGCGCGCGCCCTGGTCATCTTCGTACACGGCAGCGGCAGTGGTCGTTTGAGCCCGCGCAATCAATATGTGGCCGATGTCCTGGCCGATCGGGGCTTGGCTTCGCTGCTGTTCGACTTGCTAACGGAACCGGAGCAGCGCCTGGATAATCTCAGCGGGGAGTTGCGCTTCAATATTCCTTTGCTGGCCAGGCGGTTGATCGATGTGATCGACTGGGTAGGGCGTGACCGCGAATTGCGTGCTTTGCGCATCGGACTCTTCGGCGCCAGTACCGGCGCGGCGGCAGCACTGGTGGCCGCCGCTGAGCGTGCGCCAGTGATAGGGGCAGTGGTCAGTCGGGGTGGGCGAACCGATCTGGCTGGACCGGCCCTGCCTCGGGTCAAGGCGCCGACCTTGCAGATTGTCGGTGCACAGGACCCGGTGGTGTTGGGCTTGAATCGTCAAAGCAGCCAGACCCTGCGGTGCGAGCAACGGCTGGAAGTCGTGGAGCGCGCCACGCATCTTTTTGAAGAGCCAGGCACGCTGGAGGCAGTCGCCAGGCTCGCTGGCGACTGGTTTGAAAAATACCTGCATGCCCCCCTGTAGGAACGAGCATGCTCCGGGCGGCGTTCCGACGTAGAACCTGAGAGCACCACGGGGAGTCAGGTTTCCCGCGTCATCGTTGACGTCCATCGCGACGGTGCGACGATTCGACAGTCTCGCTCCTACAGGGGAACACAGGCATCACCAAAAGCAGGTCGGCTTTTAAGGCCGCCTCGCTTTGCTTTTGATCGCGGGCGCCCCGTTAACCACTGTGCGAGGCACCGAGTGATATGTACTCCGACAACCCATTTCACACAGGGCTTCCTGTGACGCTTCGCATCACCGTTGCGCACGGCTCAATTAATGCGTCGTCAGCGGAACGCGGAGCGTCCCTGGCGGCATTCCCACGC
>LNAP01006895.1_pt1 | contig 25958 bp, 26 predicted proteins | sample 602601 | NCBI WGS metagenome assembly LNAP01 (sample SAMN02440304, study PRJNA202911) | soil metagenome | biome: Subtropical and temperate rainforests or woodlands; isolation source: soil samples (1 kg each in a 20% v/v slurry with milli Q water) were... ...
GGCGTCCCCTAGGGGACTCGAACCCCTGTTACCGCCGTGAAAGGGCGGTGTCCTAGGCCACTAGACGAAGGGGACACACGTACAACATTCACTCCCTGCTTCGTTTCGCTGTGTGCTTTACGCTGCAAGTGGCGCGCATTCTATGGATGGATTGAGAGGTCGTCAACCCCCTGATATAAATTTATTTAAATCAATGACTTCGCCCTGCTTTTGGGAGCCATTGCGGTTTTTCCGCTGCCCGGCGTTTGACGCCTATATTCTGGCACCCGCCAAGACGTTATAGTCCATCCGATGATGGCAATCTGAGTATCGAGTGCCATCATTCATAGAAGCGGGGCTCCGGCCGATATAAGAATAAGCATGTCCGATCCAACCCGTCGTGCGGAACTGGGGGGCTCAAATGCCAAGCTACTCAACTCGCATGCGTAACCTATAAAGAGGTCTTACCGGTGACGCCACTCATGATCACCCTGCTAGTCGTAGCCGGGATCGCACTGTTGATCGCCATTGGCTACATGAACCATGTGGTGGAAAACAACAAGCTGGACAAGATTGAGCTCAACGATCGCCTGCGACGCTGCGGCGAAATCACCGAGACGTTCCCCGGCCAGCTGATGACCCCGGCCCTCAAGCTGCTGTTGGCCCGCCTGGAACTGAACGTCTGCCAGCGCCTGCTTAATCTGGAAAAATCCAGCGCCAACCTCAAGGCACGGATCGCCGAACTGGAAGCCCTTGTTGGCCAGGGTGAATCCATCCCGGTCAACAATCCGCCCGCACCGATCCAGACTGAAGCCAAGGCCAAGGATGTACGCTTCCTGCTCGAAGCCCTGCACGGCCAGGTTACCCGCGCGGCACAGGACGGCTTCCTGCCCCCCAACGAAGCCAAGCGCTGGATTCGTGAAGTGCGCCACATCCTGGTGCTGCTGCACATCGAGTTCTTCAACAACCTCGGCCAGCACTCCCTGCAACAGAACCAGCCCGGGCAGGCCCGCCTGGCATTCGAACGTGGCGTGCAATACCTGCGCAAACAGCAGGAACCACAGGTCTATGCCGAGCAACTGGAGTACCTGGAAAAACTCCTGGCCCGGGCCAACGACCAGGTCATGGATCGCATCGCGCCGGTCGAAGGCGAGGTCAACCAGTTGACCGAAGGCCTCAAGGACGTCGAGGCTGACGCGGACTGGAAGAAGAAAGCGATCTACGACTGATCATCGAAAAACACTGTAGGAGCGAGCTTGCTCGCGATGGACTCCAGAGCGCCGCGTTCAGCCAGTAAAAGCGCGTTATCTTTTGCGACCATCGCGAGCATGCTCGCTCCTACAGGAAGCTTTAACCGAGAGGTGGCTTTTTTAGCCTGGCCGAAGATCATTTCAAAGCCTGAAATGCCCCACCATCCCCTTCAGTTCAACCCCCAGTTGCGCCAGCTGAATACTCGACGCGGCATTGCCCTGCATCGCCAGCGATGACTGATCGGCACTGGCGCGAATACTGGTGACACTGCGGTTGATCTCCTCGGCCACCGAGCTCTGTTCCTCGGCCGCTGCGGCAATCTGCTGGTTCATCTGCTGGATCAACGACACAGCCGCCGCAATGCTTCCCAGCGCACTCTCGGTCTGCAAGGCATCGCTGACCGCCAGCTTCACCAACTCGCCACTGCTCTGGATCTGCTGCACCGACGACTGCGCCGCCGAGCGCAAGGCGCTGACCAGGCGTTCGATTTCCTCGGTCGATTGTTGGGTTCGCTTGGCCAGCGCACGCACTTCATCGGCCACCACTGCAAAGCCCCTGCCCTGCTCACCGGCCCGGGCCGCCTCGATCGCCGCGTTCAACGCCAGCAGATTGGTTTGCTCCGCCACGCTTTTGATCACACTCAAAACCGTGCCGATGTTCTGGATTTCCGCACTCAGGCTTTCGATGCTCGAACTGGCCGAGGTGGCCGAGTCCGCCAACTGTTCGATCCGCGCCATGCTCTGGCGCACCACCTGCTGACCACTTTCAACCTTGCCATCAGCGGTTTGCGCGGCCAGCGCAGCTTCCTCTGCATTACGCGCGACGTCATGCACCGTAGCCGTCATCTGATTCATTGCGGTGGCGACCTGTTCGGTTTCCTCCTTCTGCGTGCTGACTTCGAGATTGGTCTGTTCAGTCACCGCCGACAACGATTGGGCGGATGTCGCCAACTGCTCGATACCCGATTGCAAGCCGCTGACTATATGGCTGAGCCCCGCGCCCATTTGTTGCATGGCCTGCATCAACTGGCCGATTTCGTCACGGCGAGTCACCTCAATGGTCGCACTCAAATCCCCCGAGGCAATCTGCTGTGCCACCTGAATAACACGCCGCAGCGGTGCCACAATCAACCGGGTGATGAACCACGCGGCAACCAACCCAACCAGCAAGGCCAGGGCGGAAGAGCCAATGATCAGCAGCGAGTTCTTTTTCAGTTCAGCCTGCATCGCCAGGTCTTGCGCGACATAAGCCTGATCCACCCGCTCGACCACTTGGGCTGCGCGCTGGTGTAATTGTTGATAGACGGTTTTTTCCTGGTCCAGCAGGCCGGTGTACTCGGCAAGCTTGTCACTGAAACTGACGATATGACCCATCACCTCATTGAGGACGGTCTGGTAACCCTCGTCCTTGACCGTAGTCTTGAGCTGCTCGGCCTGGGTCAATGCCTGGCTGGCCTGTTCGATCTTGCCCTGCCCCGCGCTGTCGTCGCCTTTGCGGCTTTGATCCAGACGCACGCGCGCCTCATTCATGGCTTGCAGCATCAGGCGTGAAACCTGGCTGACCTGGCTGGCCTGCTCGATGAATTGTGAACCGTCCTTGCCTTCGGAGTCTTTCAGCGTATAGGCGCCGTCATCGGCGAGCCCGGATTGCAATACATCAAGGTTATTGGCCACGCTGGACACCGACCAACTGGCCATTTCCAACGCCAGGTCCTTGGCCTGGGTGAGTGAGACAAACTCGTCGAAGGCCTTGCGATAGGCTCCCAAGGACTGTTCGACATCATTCATCACCGGCACGTTGACCGCAGACGCAGCCTTGAGCTGGCCGGCCAGGGCGATCAAGCCATCGACGCCCTCGTGCAGGGCATCGACGGTTTTCGGATTGCCGTGCAAGGCGTACTCCTGCTCCAGTAGTCGTACCTTGAGCAAACCGCTGTTGAGCGATGACATTTGCTTGAGCCCATCGAAGCGCTGGCTGATGGTTTGCAGGGACCAAACGCCAATGCCCGCCACCAGCGCAGTCAACAACAGCACCAGGACAAACCCGACACCCAGTTTTTTCGCCATACCTAGGTTGGCAAAACGTCCTTGCACGGCCGAATTCATTGCTCTTAGTCCCCTGCCAAAGTCTGTAGACGCAGATTCGCAACGGGCCAGTGGCAACACAAGGCTCTGGCTCCGGAATAATGGCAAAAAGCTACGCCAACGTCGTTTTCAGAACGCTTGAGGTCGATCCCGGGCAGTGGCCTGAAAGAACGCCCGGGCACGCGGATCGCAGGCATATGTCACGTTGATACGCTGCCAGTCACTGGCCTCACCCGAGGGGTTGAAGGCGGTCTTCGATGACAGCAGTACACCCAGGCGCCGTGCCTGGGTTCGCAGCTGATCGTAGTCAGACATTCGTGATCGCGCCCAGATGAACAGGCCTCCCGCCGGCTTGCCGAAAACTTCCCACTCGGCATCTTCGAGCAATTGCAGCACCACCAGCCGGTCGCTGCTCAAGCGTTGGCGCTGACGCTGTACCAGTTTGCGATAGGCACCGTTAGCCAACAGACACGCCAGCACCGATTCGCAAAATCGCGAGGCGCCCATGCCACTGATCATCTTGACCTCGGCCAGACGTGTAATGACTTCGGCACCGGCCACAACGAAACCGACCCGCAAGGAACTGCTGAGTGTCTTGGAAAAGCTGCCCACGTAAATCACGTTGTCGTCCAGCGCAGCCAGTCGCATACCGGAGCCGCTGTGCAAATCCGCATAAACGTCGTCTTCGATCACTTGCACGCCGAAGGCCCCGGCCAGTTGCAGCACGCGGCGCGCCACCACCGGTGCAAGGCTGCTGCCCGTCGGGTTGTGATAGAAGCTATTGATGAACAGCCCTTGGGGCCGGTGTTTGACCAGCGCCGACTCGAGCACCTCCACGTCCGGCCCACGCGGTGTTCGCGGTATCTCGACCATGCGGATGGCGTGTAGCCTGAGCAGATCGAACAACACCGGATAACCGGGACTCTCCACGACCACACAGTCACCGGCCTTGAACAGCGTCCGCACAATCAGGTCGAGCCCCTGACTGGCACCCGCCGTGGTCATGATCCGGTTGTCCTTTGCCCGGATATCCAATTGCCTGAGGTGCTTGAGGATCTGTTGTCGCAAGGCTGGCAAACCCAACGGCGTGCTGTAGTTGAACAGGCTGGCCGTGTCGGTACGACTGACTTGCCGAATCGCGTAAGTCAGATCGTCTGTCTCGCGCCAGCTTTCAGGCAGCCCGCCACAGCCCAGCCTCAACTCACTCGAAAAAGTCCCTTGATCGGGCTCCGCCCCCTCGAACCACACCGGCTCGTGCTTTGTGCCTGTGGCCAATGCCGGATCGGCAACCGCATAGCCGGTTCCATGACCTGACACCAGCATTCCCTGTGTCACCAGGCGTTCACAAGCCTGAGCGACGCTTAACTGACTGAGCAAATTGATCCGCGCGATCTGTCGCACCGAAGGCAGGCGCGTACCGGGCGATACCCCGCTGGAATGAAGCCAGCAGGTCAGCGCGTCAACAATTTGCTGTACGACGGGCACCAGCGCCTGTCGGTCGATTCTCAATTCCATGAGCAAGCAAACTCCTGTTGATTTTGCGATTAGCAGTTAATCACAGGCGTGTTCGAAGACTTGTGCGACAACGCCGCCAAAACCATTCGATCTAATCATTTGATACACATTGCCTGGGCCTTTAGCGGAACCAAAAACCTGTGGGAGCGAGCTTGCTCGCTCCCACAGGTTCGCAGTGTGTCTGGTATTGGTGTGTCGTGTTAAAACGCGGTAACACCACCGTCCACGGCCAATGAATGCCCCGTGGTGAATGCCGCGCCATCACTGCACAGGTACAGCACCGCGCTGGCGATCTCTTCGACCTTGCCGATGCGACCGACCGGATGCATGGCGTTGGCGAACTCGCCTTTTTTCGGGTCGGCTTCATAAGCGCGGCGGAACATATCCGTGTCGATCACCGCCGGACACACGGCGTTGACCCGGATTTTCTTCTTGGCATATTCGATGGCCGCCGACTTGGTCAGGCCGATCACCGCATGTTTAGAGGCTGCGTAGATGCTCATTTTCGGCGCCGCCCCAAGGCCGGCCACCGATGCCGTATTGACGATCGCGCCGCCCCCTTGCGCCAGCAGCAGCGGCAACTGGTATTTCATGCACAGCCAGACACCTTTGACGTTGACGCCCATGATCGCGTCGAACTCGTCGAGCGTACCTTCGGCCAACTTGCCCTTCTCGATTTCGATGCCGGCATTGTTGAAGGCATAGTCGAGACGACCGTAAGTATTGATCACCTCCTCCATCAGATTTTTTACATCGCTTTCCAGAGTAACGTTGCAGCGCACGAAGGTCGCTTCGCCACCGCCAGTACGAATCAGCGCCACCGTCCCCTCGCCGCCTGCCACGTCCATATCGGCAACTATTACCTTCAGGCCCTCGGCGGCAAATGCCTGGGCGGTCGCGCGTCCAATACCGGCCGCCCCGCCTGTCACCACGACCACCCGGCCAGAAAACGTCATGCTCATTTTGTTGTGTCCTCGAAAAGAAGAATGCGGGGAATCGCGTAGGACCAGTCTAGCCATGGAGGTCTTGAACACGGCAGCACTATCAAGGCTCCGGTTGGGCGCCCATGAGTTGCAGTGATGGAACCGCCGTACCAACTATCACTGCATTGGATCAACCTGCATTCGCCGCATCAGCCGAACTTGCAGCATCGTCGCTGACCGGCTATCAACAAAGCTTCATTCAACTTGAGTGCCTGCCATGACCTCCCAGACCAATCGCCAATTCCTGCTCGCCAAACGTCCGGTTGGCGCGGCGACCCGCGAGACATTCACCTACCAGGAAGTACCGGTCGGCGAGCCGGCGGCGGGTCAGATACTGGTCGAAAACCAATACCTGTCCCTGGATCCGGCCATGCGTGGATGGATGAACGAGGGCAAGTCCTACATCCCGCCGGTCGGGCTCGGCGAAGTCATGCGCGCCTTGGGTGTGGGCAAAGTCATTGCGTCGAACAACCCAGGGTTCGCGGTCGGGGATTACGTCAACGGCGCCCTGGGTGTGCAGGACTTCTTCCTCGGCGAACCGCGAGGCTTCTACAAGGTCGATCCGAAACTGGCACCGCTGCCACGTTACTTATCCGCGTTGGGCATGACCGGGATGACGGCGTACTTCGCTCTGCTCGACGTCGGCGCTCCGAAGGCCGGTGACACCGTGGTGCTGTCGGGCGCGGCGGGCGCCGTGGGCAGCATTGCCGGGCAGATCGCCAAGATCAAAGGGTGCCGGGTGGTTGGCATTGCCGGTGGCGCCGACAAGTGCAAGTTCCTGATCGATGAACTGGGTTTCGATGGCGCTATCGACTACAAGAGCGAAGACGTCCTCGCCGGCCTCAAACGCGAGTGCCCGAAGGGCGTCGACGTGTATTTCGATAACGTGGGTGGCGACATTCTCGACGCGGTGTTGAGCCGCCTGAACATGAAGGCGCGGGTGGTGATTTGCGGTGCCATCAGCCAGTACAACAACAAGGAAGCGGTCAAGGGACCGGCCAATTACCTGTCACTGCTGGTCAACCGCGCGCGCATGGAAGGTTTTGTGGTGATGGACTACGCCGCCCAATACGCCAGCGCCGCCCAGGAAATGGCCGGCTGGATGGCCAAGGGGCAACTCAAGAGCAAGGAAGATATTGTCGAAGGACTGGAGACTTTCCCGGAGACGCTGATGAAATTGTTCAGCGGCGAGAACTTCGGGAAGCTGGTGTTGAAGGTTTGATTCAAGATTTGAAGTGATCACAAAACCAATGTGGGAGCGAGCTTGCTCGCGATAGCGGAGTGTCAGGCAACATTGATGTCACTGATCCTCCCCCATCGCGAGCAAGCTCGCTCCTACAGGTTTAGCGTTGTTTAAGCCAGTTCAGCCACGACCGACGCCAATGCCTTGGCTGGATCCGCCGCCTGGCTGATCGGACGACCGATCACCAGATAGTCGGAACCGGCATCCAGCGCCTGACGTGGCGTCAGAATGCGGCGCTGATCGTCCTGGGCGCTGCCCGCCGGACGAATCCCCGGAGTCACCAGTTGCAGCGACGGATGCGCCGTTTTCAGTGCCTGGGCTTCGAGGGCCGAGCACACAAGGCCGTCCATCCCGGCTTTTTCCGCCAGGGCGGCCAGGCGCAACACCTGCTCCTGGGGCTCGATGTCCAGGCCGATGCCCGCCAGGTCTTCACGCTCCATGCTGGTCAACACGGTCACGCCGATCAGCAGTGGTTTAGGACCGGTGCGCTGATCCAGCACTTCACGGCACGCAGCCATCATGCGCAGGCCGCCGGAGCAATGCACGTTAACCATCCACACGCCCATTTCCGCAGCCGCCTTGACGGCCATCGCGGTGGTGTTCGGGATGTCGTGGAACTTGAGGTCCAGGAACACTTCGAAACCCTTGTCGCGCAGGGTGCCGACGATTTCCGAGGCGCAGCTGGTGAACAGTTCCTTGCCGACTTTGACCCGGCACAGCTTCGGGTCCAACTGATCGGCCAGCTTCAGTGCGGCGTCACGGGTAGGGAAATCCAGGGCGACGATGATGGGAGTCTGGCAGGCGGACATGAGTGGGCTCTCAGGCAAGTCGAAATCGGCGCGCATTGTAGCGGAACCAGCGCCGCTGCGGGACCCGATGATCGGTAAATCGTCGCGACGACTCAGGCAAGACTAGCCCTTGGGGCCATTGTGTCGAGTTCGATACACACACGACACGCCCGCAACACCCTGACCCGTTACCCTCGGCAACCGCAACGGGTCCCTGCAACAGCACTTCCCGCCTCAGGGCCGGCGATCTTCACCTCGTGCCTGGGTCGTGCTCCAGTCGATCAACAGGCTGTAGGCCACCGCCAGCAATGTCGGGCCGATGAACAGGCCGATAAAACCAAAGGCAATCAGCCCGCCAAACACCCCAAGCAGCACAATGACCAGCGGCAGGTTGCCGCCACGGCTGATCAAGTACGGTTTGAGCACGTTGTCGACACCGCTGATGATGAATGTGCCCCAGATCCCGAGGAATATGGCCATCCCGTACTCGCCTTTCCAGACCAGCCACGCGGTCGCCGGAATCCACACCAGCGGCGGGCCCATCGGGATCAGGCTGAGCATGAACGTCACGATGCCAAGCACCAGCGCACCCGGTACGCCGGCAATCAGGAACAGGATCGCCTGGGCCGCCGCAGTGCCGATCACGCCGTTCACCACCCGCTGTACCGTGCCTGCCACCAGTTCAATGTAGTAGCCGGCCCGTTGACCGATCAGTCGCTCCAGCAGTGTGTGTACAAATGCCGCCAGGCGCGGCCCGTCACGATAGAAAAAGAACACGAAGACGACGCTCAGGGTCAGTTCGAGAATACCGCCGCCGATCTGCGCGCTGCGCGCCAGCAACCAGTTACCCACCTGCCCCAGATAAGGCTTGAGCGACACCATCATCGCCGCGCCCTGCTCATCGATGCTGTTCCAGATCCCCATCAGCCGCCCGCCCACCAGGGGAATCGAACCCAGCCACAGCGGCGCTTCGGGAAGTCCCTCAACCTGTGCATCCTTGATGAATGCCGTGGCATCGCGCACATGATCGGCAAGGTTGAAACCCAGCCACACCAAGGGTGCCGCTACCAACACCATCCAGCCCAGCGTCAGCAATGCCGCCGCCAGCGACTCGCGGCCATTGAGCCACCGGGTCAGCAAGCGCATCAGCGGCCAACTGGCAAACGCCAGGACCGCGCCCCAGAACATCGCCGACCAGAACGGCGCCATCACCCAGAAGCTCGCGCCGAACAACGCCACGAGCAGGATCTGCACCAACAGGCGATCGTTATTGATCATCAAAAGTCTCGAAAAGTCAGTCAGCAAAAGAGTAGGCGAACGCGACGTACGCGCTCGCCCGGTACAGCCTAGCGCAATAGCTCGATGTGCAGGCCAGAGCCTTCGACACTGCCGGTTTCCATCCGCGCGGCACGCACGCCCTGGCCAATCAGGGCCTGACGCCAGGCTTCGGCGTTCGCTCCGGAAATGCTGACCCGCAAGGTGGTATCCAGATTCAGTCCGCGAGAAATCAAACGGAGCCAGGTCTCGTCAGGTGCGCTGTTCAACGTGGCAAAATCGAGTTCGCCGGTGCTCTTGAGTTCACGCAGCAAGGTCGCGGAGGTCGGTAACAACTCGCCCAGCGGTGTCGAAGCCTCGAACTGTTCGACATGCAGGTAGGCTTTGCGATTACCTCGGGTGATGCTGTACAGCGCAACGAGCGTGTTGTCCCTTGGAGCGGCAAGTCGCAGCAACAAATAGGCTTGCTGATCGTCGGCACCATACAGCTTGGCGTTGCCAAAGACCTGGTTGGCCCAGAGGCTGCTTTCACCGCAATCACGCGCCTGGCACCAGAAGAGCAACCCGGCGTCCTGCTGTTGCAAAGCCTCGCGGGCAGCGGTGAACGCCTCGATGGATGAATGCTCCGAGGGTATTTCGTAGGTCACCGACGTGACGTTGCCGCGGGCACTGACCTGGCCGTCGAATCGTAACTGGCCACTGATTTTACGGATCGAGCCCAACGGGTAGATCCGCTCCAGTTCGGCAGCGGGGCGATAGTCGACAATCTGGGCGTCGACCATGCGCGGCACTATCGGCAGGTCCTGACTGCCCGGAACATCGGCGGCGAATAACAAGGGACTGAAACTGCACAGCACCAGCAAACTGAATGAACGCATGGATAGACTCATCGGATCAGCATGGCCTGGGCGCCCTTGATAATACTGGCTTCATCGGCGCGTTTCGGTACTTGCAGGCCACGCTGCACCGCCGGCCGGTCCTCCATGGTTGCCATCCACCGTTGCAACGCCGTCAAGCCCTCCACTGAGACACCCGACCACTCGTAGCCGCGCACCCAGGGAAAGGTAGCAATATCGGCAATGCTGTACTGATCGGCGAGGAACTCCACGCTTTGCAACCGCGTGTCGAGCACTTCGTAGAGGCGACGGGTTTCATGCTGATACCGGTCGATGGCACCCTGGAGCTTTTCCGGAAAGTAGCGGAAGAACACGTTGGCCTGGCCCTGCATCGGGCCGATGCCCCCCATCTGGAACATCAGCCACTGCAACACCAGCGAACGCCCCTTCGGGTCCGACGGCATCAGTTTGCCGGTCTGTTCAGCGAGGTAAATCAGGATGGCGCCTGACTCGAACACGGCGAAATCGCCATTGGCGCGGTCGACAATCGCCGGAATCCGGCCATTGGGGTTGATCTTGAGGAAGTCCGCGGACTTCTGCTCCTTTTTGTCGAAACTCAAGGCATGCACCGTGTAGGGCAGGCCGAGTTCCTCGAGCACGATAGAGACCTTGTGGCCATTCGGGGTCGCAGCGGTGTAGAGATCTATCATGGTTGTCTCCCTTTTCAACCCGCCAAGCCTCGACAGTTGCCCGGCGCAAGTCAAGGAATGGCGAAAAACCGATTGAAACAGTCTGCGACAAGATCGGCACCGAGGTGCAAATGGTGGCCGCCTGGCAGCTGTTCCCGGCTAAAGGGTAGACGCTCCAGCAACTCTGGGTGTTTGGCGAGCATGCCGTCGGCGGCAACCACCAGTGTTGCAGGACACTTGACCCGCTGGACGAAGGCCATGGCCTGTTCGGTAGTAAGGCGCAGCGGCGATGGCAGCGTAAGGCGATTGTCGGTGCGCCAGGTGTAACCGCCCGGCACCGGCATCAGGCCACGCTGCGCCAGCAGTTCTGCAGCCTCGCGGCTGACCGCCACCAGGCCCTTCATACGCGCTTCGACGGCTCGGTCGAGGGTGTCGTAGACGGGTTTGCGCTTTTCCCGCAGATCCAGTTGCGCCTGCAGGGCCATGCCCATGCGCTCGGCAGCGTTTTCACCTTTGTCTGTAGGAGGAATGATGCCGTCGATCAACGCCAGGTGGGTGACCCGCTCGGGCATCGACCCGGCGATGATCAACGAAGCAATGGCGCCCATCGAATGCCCCATCAGCGCAAACCTGCGCAGTCCAAGCTGCTCGGCCACTTGCAGCACATCGTGGGCATAATCCCACATGGCGTAACCGGCTCCCGGCGGGCGATGCCCGGAATGACCGTGACCGGCCATGTCCAGCGCGATGATGCGCAGGCCTTTGAGTTTGGGTGCCAGGCGGGCAAAGCTGTTGGCGTTGTCCAGCCAGCCATGCAGGGCAATCACCGGCAAACCGTCTTCAGGACCGAACAGGTGCGCCGCCAGTTCGATGTGCGGCAGGCTCAGGCGGACCTCTTCGACGACGTGGTTCATGCGCAATCCTGTTGTCGACGGCCGCCCCAACGGCAGAACAGGCCTTTGAGCATGTCAGCGGTATCAAGGGGACGTTCGAGCGGAAACATGTGGCCGCCAGGCATGGTCAAGGACTCGCCCAGTGGCAGGCGGTCGACCGAACTGGCGTGATGGCGCATCACCACGCGGCTGTTGTGCCCGCGTACCACCGCCAGCGGCACTTGCAACTGCCGGGTGCTGCCCGGGCTGGTGTGCGGCACACCGCGATAGATGCTGATTTCCGTGGCAGGGTCGAACCGCAGGCGCAACTTGTCGCCGACCTGATGCAAGCCGTGTTGCAGGTAGGCATCGAAACATTCCGGGTCGAAGCCACGAAACAGGGTTTTTCCGGCGAAATACTTCCGGGCGCTTTCCAGGTCGGCGAATTCTTCACGGCGGCCCAAGGTGCGCCCGGCCGGGGTCAAGCGGTCGATGAAACCAAAGCGTTTGGCCGCCCGTATGACCCATTGATCGGTCCGGGTCAGCACTGGCGAGTCGAGCATCACGACCCCGCGATACAACTCGGGGCAACGCAAGGCCGCATGCAGGTGCAACACGCCACCGAAGGAGTGACCGACGCCCCACACGGGTTCGGCCTGTTGTTGCAGGTGATGGATCAGCTCATCCACCAGGTTGTACCAATTGTCGTCCGCCGGGAAACGCGGGTCGTGGGCGTGCTGCTCCAGATGCGTCACCTGAAACTCGGGTGCCAGCGCCGCAAACAACTTGCCGTAGGTCCCCGGCGTGGGCGAAAAAGATCTGTTGCGACATACCTGCAAATCCATGAGCGAGAACAGGCGTAGATTGTCCGCAAGACCGCGTCCTACAGCAATGACCGTAACTGACAGGAATGATGACAGTCTGGTCAAAGCTATGGTTTTGGTTCAACGCGCCGGCGGATTCTCACCCAAGGGCACCACTGCCATGGTCAGTCGCGATACACAGCTGGCCTTGCCCTCATCGCTGGTCAACCGAATATCCCAGACATGGGTCGTGCGGCCGATGTGAATCGGCTTGGCCACCGCCGTCACCCGTCCGCTGCGCAGGCCGCGCAAATGGTTGGCGTTGATTTCCAGGCCCACGCAATAGAATTTGCTGGCATCGATGCACAGGTAGCTGGCCATTGAGCCGACCGATTCGGCCAGCACCACCGAGGCACCGCCATGCAGCAAGCCGTAAGGCTGATGGGTGCGGTGATCGACGACCATGCTGGCGGTCAGGGACTCATCGTCAAAAGCTTCGAAACGGATGTCCAGCACTTCGCCGATGGTGTTTTTCTGGATTGCGTTCAACTGCTCGATGTTCGGGGTGGTGCGCCACAGGCTCATCGCAGAGTTTCCTCGTTGGTTTTGTTCGTGGATCAATCCTGCCACAGCACCGCTTCGCTGCGCTCGCTCCATTCCTCAAAGCGTTCACCGTAAGCCGCTTCGATCACGTTGCGCTTGATCTTCAGGGTCGGGGTAAGAAAGCCGTTTTCCACGGCCCAACTGTCCTTGACCACCACCAGGCGCCGAAGTTGTTCGTGCTTGTCGAGGGCACCATTGACCTCTTCCAGCAGTTTTTCCAGGCTCGAATGCAAACCGGCGCGCGCGGCCCCGCCGGCATCCTGCTGGCCGACCGCCGACAACACGCACAACCCCAGCGGCGCACTCAAGCCATCGCCCACCACGCAGACCTGTTCGATGCGTGAATGCACGGCCAGGCGATTTTCAATCGGTGCCGGGGCCACGTACTTGCCTTTGCTGGTCTTGAAGATTTCCTTCAGGCGCCCGGTCAGACGCAGATTGCCTTCGGCGTCCTCCTCGCCCTTGTCGCCGGTACGCAGGAAGCCGTCCTCGGTAATGGTGTCGGCGGTTTTTTCCGGTTCCTTGTAATACCCGAGCATGGTCGCACCACTGCGCACCATGACCTCCCCCGTCTCGGCGATCCGCACTTCGACTTCCGGACACGGTTTGCCGATCCATCCCGGTTTGTTCTGGCCCGGCATGCCGATGTGGGAGTAGCCGCAACTCTCGGTCATGCCGTAGACCTCCAGCACATCCAGCCCCAGTTTGCGGTACCACTGCAACAAGGTCTGCGGCACCGGAGCCGCACCGGACAACGCGATGCGCAACGCATCCAGCCCCAACCCGGCGAGGACTTTATGCCCGACACGTTTGCCGATGATCGGCAGGCCGAGCAGGAAGTCCAGGCGTTTTGCCGGGATCTTGCTGTACACGCCCATCTGGAATTTGGTCCAGATACGCGGCACCCCAAACAGTGCGGTCGGGCGCGCACGCTGCAGGTCGGAGAGGAAGGTGTCGAGGCTCTCGGCGAAAAACACCGTTTGGCCGGTATAGATCGACGCCAGTTCGACGAACATCCGCTCGGCAACGTGGCACAGTGGCAGGTACGACAACAACCGGTCCGACTCGTTGAGACCGAACAGCGCAGTGCCGCGGGTGGTGGCGAACCCCAGATTGCCGAAGCTGTGCATCACGCCCTTGGGCATGCCCGTGGTGCCGGATGTGTAAATGATGGTCGCCAATTGATCAGCGGAGGGTTTGGGATTGTCCTGGATGGGCGAGCTGCGTTGCAGATCGTCCCAGCTGAAATCAAAGTCACCGGAAGGATGCAGGGGCAGGCTGATGGTCGGCAGGTCGGGGCTGACGCCACGGGACATGCCTGGCCAGTCGTCGAGTTTGCCGATGAATGCCAGCGCCGCCTCCGAATGTTCGAGTACCTGGGCAACGGTCTCGGCGGTGAGGTTGGGGTACAGCGGCACCGACACATGTCCGGCCATCCAGATCGCCAGGTCGGCAATGATCCAGTGCGCACAGTTCTTCGAGATCAGGGCGATATGGCTGCCTTGGGGCAGCTCCCGCGCTCGCAGCCAGTGGGCTGCGCAGCGTGCCTGATGACCGACGTCGGCCCAGGTCAAGGTCTCGACCTGGCCACCGCCGACAGGCTGGACCAGAAAGTGCTGGCGGGGATGACGGGCCTCACGCTCGTAGAAGACGTCCAGTGGCAAACGAAAAGCAGCAGACATGCGACTCGCTCCTGTGATTTTGGTCTGGAGCAAGCGTAGCCAACCAAGCAAGTGCTTGGTTGACTATTTCATACAAAAATATTCAAGAATGCTTGAGACTATTGAGCTTCATCGAACCGACCAGCAACTCACTATGCTCAAGCTCTGCCAGTCCAGCGGTGCTGACCTTTTCCGGTGGTCCCCCGGCGCCATGTTGCAGGTAACTCAGCAAGTTACCCACCAACGGGTTGTGACTGACCAAAAGGACGTTGCTCACCGATACCAGTTGCTCGGCCACTTTGTCCGGGTCGGTGTTCGGGGTCAGCCATTCGACGGTGCGGATCTCGGGCTCGAAGTCCAATGCCTCGCGCACCAGTTGCGCCGTCTGCTGTGCACGCAGGTAGGGGCTGGCATAGATCGCCGTCAGCGGCTCACCCATCAACCGTGCAGCGCTGCTCAACACTTCCTTGCGGCCGCGGTCGGTCAGTGCCCGTTCGGAATCGGGTCGCGCTCCATACGGCTCGGCTTCACCATGACGCAATACCCAGAGTTTCATAGCTTGGGTTCCTCATCTCGAGCCGGATGCGGTGCCGGTGCCACGACATGCGGCGCCTCACCTTCCGGTGTACGCGGCGTTGGCCAGTCGGCGAACGGCCAGGGCTTCTGGTCGCTGTGAAAGCTGCCGAAACGACCGATCTGCGCCAGAAACTGGCTCAGGCTGTCGCCAAAATTCATCAGGCTGGCGCTTGGGGCGCCATAGAACAAACGATAGATCAACTGCACCAGCACGACGGCGCCGAGGATGAACTGCGCCACTTGCCACACCAGCACGAAGACAATCATCCACAGCACCCGCAGCAGGATGGACTCGTATTTGGCTTCTACTTTTGGATCGTTCATGCGCAACTCCCTGCTTTCTGGCAAGTTTGATTAGTTGAAACCACTGGTGGAAATAAAGTCGACGTCGGTTTTCGGCTCGCCACGCATTAACAGACCGATGACCTGCTCCAGCGTGCGCCCCTCGAACAGGATCGCGTGCAGCCCGGCGACCAGCGGCATGTACACACCAACCTCCTGGGCCTTGGCCTTTAGCACCTTAAGGGTATTGACCCCTTCGGCGACTTCGCCCAGGCGCGTGACCGCCTCGTCCAGGCTCAGGCCCTGGCCGAGGGCGAAGCCGACCTGATAGTTGCGGCTCTTGGGCGACGAACAGGTCACGATCAGATCGCCCACGCCCGCCAGCCCCAGGAAGGTCATCGGGTTGGCGCCCTGATTCACCGCGAAACGGGTCATTTCCGCCAGAGCCCGGGTGATCAGCATGCTCTTGGTATTTTCCCCCATGCCCATTGCTACCGCCATGCCGGCGATGATCGCGTAGACATTTTTCAGCGCCCCGCCCAGTTCCACGCCGAAACGATCGGCGCTGGCGTACACACGAAAGGTGCGTCCGTGCAGCGCAGCCTGAACCTGCTGGCAGAGTTCTTCGTCTTCACTGGCGATCACCGTGGCGGTCAGCGCGTGCTCGGCGATTTCACGGGCCAGGTTGGGTCCGGACAGGACGCCGATGCGCGCCTGCGGGGCGATCTCTTCGAGGATCTCGCTCATTAACTTGAACGTGTGGGCTTCGATGCCTTTGGTCAGGCTCACCAGCATTTTGCCGGCCAAGCGTTCGGCGTGCGGCACCAGCACCGAGCGCAGTGCACTGGAGGGCAATGCGACGAAACACAGGTCGCAGGCGTCCAGGGTGGCTTGCAGGTCGGTGACCGGCGTGACGCCGGGCAGAATCTTGATGCCTTTGAGGTAACGCGGGTTTTCGCGATTGACCCGAATGGCCTCGGCCTGTTCGGGGTCACGCATCCACTGAAGGACCTGATGCCCGTTCTCGGCCAGCAGATTAGCCACGGCGGTTCCAAAACTTCCGCCTCCCAGGACCGCAATCGGGCGCTGTTCAGTCATATGCAATCCGTTAATCCATACCAATGGCGATGTCGGCATTATACGGGGCAGTCCATCGACGGCCAGCCCCGGCATCAAATACCTGCACCCGTAGGAAGAAGACCAATAAAACCGAGGAAAATGCAGACATCGTGAATGGAAAAGTCATTCGGCTCGGTTAACATGCGCGCCAACAATCACTGACAGGGATGTGTTGTGTCTCCGGGCGCTCCTTCACCGCATTCACCTCTGGTACTGGCGCTGATTTTCAGCTCACCGGCGCTGGCCGACGACTTGTTCCTGGACAGCGAACCACTGCCGCAAGTACTTACCGCCACGCGCCTGAAACAGTCGCCGGCTGCCGTGCCGGGAAGCATGACGGTGATCGACAGTGCCCTGATCCACGCCAGCGGTGCCCGTGACATCAGCGAACTGCTGCGCCTGGTGCCGGGGATGATGGTCGGCAACATCAACGGTAATCAGGCGACGGTGAACTACCACGGCACCAATGCGAATGAAGCGCGGCGCATGCAAGTGGTGATCGACGGGCGCTCGGTGTATCGCGCCGGCCTGGCCACCGTGGACTGGAGTGACATTCCGGTGGCCATGGAAGACATCGAGCGCATCGAAGTCTTTCGCGGACCGAATACCGTCAGCTACGGCGCCAACGCCTTGATGGCGGTGGTCAACATCATTACCCGCCGCCCGGCCGACAGTCACGGCACGCGAATGAAGGTCACCCGGGGCCAACGCGGCATCAACGACTTTTACGCCAGCCAGGGCCTGGGCTGGGAGGATGGTGACATGCGCCTGTCCCTGTCCGGCCAGCAAGACGACGGCTTCGACACCGACAGAACCGGCGCTGACTACCATGACAGTCGTCGCCTCGAGCGCTTCAACCTCACTGTCAGCCAGAGCCTCGACGAACGGCAAAGCCTCGATTGGCAGTTGAATGCCAAGGACGGCACCAACCAGCGGCCCTATACCTACCGGCCGGTGTTCCCGGGAATTACCCGCGCCGGCGACGACTCCGACGTCACTGCCAAGGACTACGCCGGGTCATTACGCTGGAATCTGGACGTCAATCCCGACCACAGCCTTTATATCCAGGGGTCGGCCCAACACTGGGATCGCCAGCAAACCTGGCGCGCCTGCGACGCAGAAGTTTCATTCAGCCCGCAACTGACCGAACTCTGGCAATTGAACCCGAACTACACCGAGCGCCTGGCCCGCAATATCACGCGTTTCATCGGCTCTGGTGCGCCGGCCGGCACGCCCGCCGAGCAGGCGCTGGCCAACCAGGTACTCGATCAATGGCGCAACGGCGCGAGCCAGACCGTTTGCGGTGACATCGACCAGAGCACCCGGGAATCGCGCTACGACCTCGAACTACAGGACACCCTCAGCCTTGCCGATAACCTGCGGCTGGTCAGCGGGATGAACTATCGTTACGACCGGGCGGATTCCGAGACCTACTTCAATGGCACTCTCGATGACAGGATCTGGCGAGCGTTCGGCCAGTTCGAGTGGCGTGCCACCGAACACTGGCTGCTGCAAGGCGGCGCCATGTTCGAGGACACCCGGTTGACCGGCAGCTCGCTGACACCTCGCATGGCGGTCAACTACCTGATCAACCCGCGCCACGGCTTGCGTGCAGTGTACTCCGAGGCCATCCGCTCACCGGACATGTTCGAGAACAACGTCAACTGGAGTTATCAGGTCACCAACCTCAAGCCCGGTGCGTTTGGCCAGTCCAGCGCCCGTTATTTCGTCAAGACCCGCGGCCCCGGCGACCTTGATCAAGAGCACATGCGCTCCCGGGAACTGGGCTACAACGGCTATTTTCCCGAACAGGGGCTGGCGCTCGACGTGAAGCTGTTCCACGACGAAATCACCGGCATGATCAGTGAGCCACTGCGCAACAATCAGTACATTGCCAGCAATGCCAACAAGGCGCGCTTTTCGGGGGTCGAAACCCAGCTCGACTGGCGTGTCGGCAGCCTCGATCGCCTGCGACTGACTTATGCCTACGTCGATACCGATGCCAGCAATCCGCTGGATGCCAGGCAGACTGCAAGTAACAGTGGTTCGGCCGGATGGCTGCGCGATTGGGGCCAAGGCTGGAACAGTGCGCTTTTCTATTATGGCGATGACGCCCTCAACGGCTACCGCTTCGAACGGGTCGATGCGCGCATCGCCAAACGTATCGCCTTGGGCAAAGCCAGCCTGGAACTGGCCGGGGTGCTCCAGCAACGGCTGGACAATCAGCCGACCACCTTCATCGACAATAATTATGACCAGCGCCAGGTGATGTATTTCAGCGCCGAGCTGGAGCTTTAAGATGCCGAATCGCCCGGCCTGCAGAATGCCGCCCCTGGGTCGGCTGCTGGTCATACTTTGCCTGCTGACAAGCGGCATGCTGGGCAGCCTGGCGAGTAACGCGGCCGACATTTTGCTCACGGGGGCCGAAGACAGCCCTGGTGTGCGGGCGTTTACCCAGGCCCTGAGCGAGTTGCGACCACGCGATAACGTACGCTTCCAGACGCTGGCAAAAATGCCGATACCGGACAAGCTGCCGGGAAACATCCGCTTGATACTGCTCGACCTGCCCAGCCTCGACTGGCGCCTGCAAAACGCCCAGGGCCCGGCGACGCTCGTACTGCGCATCAGCCGCCTGCAAGCCCGGCAACGCCTGAACAATGCGTTGCCTGCGCGCCTTTGCCTGCTATGGAGCGATCCACCACTGGATCGCCAGTTGCGCTTGACCCGCACCTTGTTGCCACAAGCCAGACGCATCGGCGTGCTCTACGACGCCCACAGTGAATTCCTGTTGAATGAGCTGCGTCAGGCCGCCCTCCCCCTGGGTCTTGAGGTGGTCACCCAGCGCTGGGACAACATTCACGACAGTCGTCCGCTACAGGCCCTGCTGAAAAACAGCGACGTGTTGCTGGGCCTGGACGATGCCGACCTGTACAACCCGCAAACCGCAAAGAACCTGCTGCTGAGCAGCTACTCGCAGCAAATGGCGCTGATCGGGCCCAACGCCGGATTCGTCAAGGCCGGGAGCCTTGCCAGCACTTATAGCGATCAGAGCGATTGGCTGGCGATTCTCAATGAATTGCTCGACCAGCCACCGTCCACCTGGCCGCGCACGCATTACCCCCATCGATTCAAGGTCGCGAGCAATCCGCAGGTGGCGCGTTCGCTGGGTATCGAACAGATCAACGAAGCGTCTGTCGCCACCTTGCTGGCTGAAGGAGAACGCCTTCCATGAACTTGCGCCGTCGCTGGGACATCAACACTCGTACCCAACTCATCAGCCTCGGCCCTGCACTGCTGCTGACCTTGTTGCTGATCAGTTTCTTCACGTTTGTGCGCATCCAGGATCTGCGTCAGGAAATCTCCCACACCGGCCAGTTGATCGCCAATCAACTGGCCCCGGCCACCGAGTACGGCGTGATTTCGGGCAACATCGAAGTGCTTGAAACCTTGCTCAAGGCGACACTGGCTACGCCCAACGTGAGTTTTCTGGAAATCCAGGACAGTGCAAACCGGGTTCTGGTGTACATCGAACAACCGAGCGAACACCACAATCGCGCGCAACAGCTCGAAGTGTTCCAGGCACCGATACGGCTCCAGCGTATCGCATTGCACAATGATTTTTTCCAGAGCAGCAAAACCGCTACTGCCGCCCCCACCGAGGACTACCTCGGTCGGGTGATCGTCGGGCTGTCCAACGATGCCTTCAGCCGGCGCCAACAGGAAATCGTGCTCAAGGCCGCCATCCTGGCGCTGTTTGCCCTGCTGTTTACCTTCATCGTGGCCCGCCGCCTGGCGGGCAGCCTGTCGAAACCGATCCGTGATATCGGCAATGCGGTCAAGGCGATCCAGGACGGCGATTACAACACACCGCTGCCCATTGTCGACGACACCGAGCTGGGGGCGCTGTCGCAACACATCAACAACCTCGCCAGCGGTCTCGAACAGGCCAGCCGCGAACAGCATCAGGCCATGGCGCAGTTGATCCAGACCCGCGAAGAAGCAGAAAAAGCCAACAACGCCAAATCCGATTTCCTCGCCATGATGAGCCATGAACTGCGCACGCCGATGAATGGCGTACTGGGTATGCTGCAGTTACTGGAAACCACCGACATGACCGAGGAGCAGGTGGAGTACGCGGCGCTGGCCTCTGAATCCACCGAACACTTGCTCAAGGTCATCAACGACATCCTGGATTTCTCGCGGATCGAACGTTCAGAGCTGGAACTGGAGCACATTGCGTTCAACCTCACCGAGCTGATCGGCAGTTGCGCCCAGTCGTTCCGGCACAGCGCCGCGCAACGCGGTCTGGACCTGCAACTGATGATCCCCGACGATATGCGCGGTTTGCAGGTCAAGGGCGACCCGACGCGTATCCGTCAGATACTGGTCAACCTGGTCGGCAATGCGCTGAAGTTCACGGAGCAGGGCCGCGTCACGATCGAGGCGCAGTGGCAGTCGCTGGACCACGAGTTGCTGTGGTTTACCTGCACCGTGCGCGACAGCGGCATCGGCATCCCGGCGCAAAGCCTGGAATTGATGTTCAACGCTTTCCAGCAGGCCGACAGTTCTATTTCAAGACGCTACGGCGGTACGGGTCTGGGCCTGCCGATTGCCCGCACCCTGGCCGAACGCATGGGCGGCACCTTGCGCGCGCAGAGTGAGGAAGGCCGCGGTTCTGTGTTCACCCTGGAAATTCCCCTGGCACTGCACCAGCAGACACAACCGCTGCTCCCCCCTCGCGCGCAATCGCGCAACAGCAACGGCGAAGGACGCAATGTGTTGTTGGTCGAAGACAACCCGGTCAACCAGACCGTCATCGAAGCCATGTTGCGCAGCCTGGGATTCAAGGTCAGTGTCGCTGCCGACGGCGCGCAGGCGGTACGCAGCGCCGAGAGCCTGATCTTCGAAGCGATCCTGATGGATTGCCGCTTGCCGATCATCGATGGCTATGAAGCCACCCGACAAATACGCAAGCTACCCGGTTGCACCGACCTGCCGATCATCGCCCTGACCGCCAACGCCTTGCAGGGCGACCGCGAAGCCTGCCTGTCGGCGGGGATGAACGATTACCTGGCCAAGCCGTTCAAACGGACTGATCTGCAGCAAATTCTGCAGCGATGGGTGCAGTAGAACAGGCCTTTCGACCATCTGTGACTGGCGTGAAAGGCGAAAGTGCGGCAGTCTTAGGCACCTCGACAGGCCCGAAAAGGGGCTTGAATAATAATTTCAGTGCACAAGTGTACATTCATGTCCTTGGTGCTGTGACTTTCACCACAACGCAATAGTCTATGAGTAGGCATGAACGCTTCGATCGGTCGGGAAGATTTGCCCCACCTGCCGCATGGGACTATTGAGGAGCTCGCATGACCAAACAAAACGCCTTTACCCGGGAAGATCTGCTGCGCTGCAGTCGCGGTGAGCTGTTCGGCCCAGGTAACGCGCAACTGCCCGCCCCGAACATGCTGATGGTTGATCGCATCACCCTGATCAGCGAAGAAGGTGGCAAGTACGGCAAAGGTGAATTGGTCGCCGAGCTGGATATCAATCCGGACCTGTGGTTTTTCGCCTGCCACTTCGAAGGCGATCCGGTGATGCCGGGCTGCCTGGGCCTCGACGCCATGTGGCAACTGGTCGGCTTCTTCCTGGGCTGGCAAGGCCTGCCGGGCCGTGGCCGTGCGCTGGGTTCGGGCGAAGTGAAATTCTTCGGCCAGGTCCTGCCGACCGCCAAGAAAGTCACCTATAACATTCATATCAAGCGCGTCCTCAAGGGCAAGCTGAACCTGGCCATCGCCGACGGTTCGGTCACTGTCGACGGTCGCGAAATCTACACCGCCGAAGGCCTTCGGGTCGGCGTGTTCACCTCCACTGACAACTTCTAAGGGTTATCCGCATGCGCCGCGTCGTTATCACTGGTCTGGGCATCGTTTCTTGCCTGGGCAATGACAAAGAGACCGTCTCCGCTAACCTGCGTGCAAGCCGCCCTGGCATCCGGTTCAACCCGGAATATGCCGAAATGGGTCTGCGTAGCCAGGTTTCCGGCTCCATTGACCTAACTGATCGATCGCAAGATCTATCGCTTCGTCGGCCACGCGGCAGCTTATGCCTACCTGGCCATGAAAGACGCCATCACTGACTCCGGCCTGACCGAAGAGCAGGTTTCCAACCCGCGTACCGGCCTGATCGCCGGTTCCGGTGGCGCATCGACCTTGAACCAGATGGAAGCGCTGGACATCCTGCGCGAGAAAGGCGTCAAGCGCGTCGGCCCATACCGCGTAACGCGGACCATGAGCAGCACCGTTTCCGCTTGCCTGGCCACTCCGTTCAAGATCAAGGGCCTGAACTACTCCATCGCTTCTGCCTGCGCCACCAGTGCTCACTGCATCGGTACCGCCATGGAACAGATCCAGATGGGCAAGCAGGACATCGTCTTCGCCGGCGGCGGTGAAGAAGAGCACTGGAGCCAGTCGTTCCTGTTCGACGCCATGGGCGCTCTGTCCAGCAAGCGCAACGACACCCCGGAAAAAGCTTCCCGCGCCTATGACGCTGACCGTGACGGTTTCGTTATCGCTGGCGGTGGCGGCATGGTCGTGGTTGAAGAACTGGAACACGCTCTGGCCCGCGGCGCGAAGATCTACGCGGAAATCGTTGGCTACGGCGCGACCTCCGACGGTTACGACATGGTTGCCCCGAGCGGCGAAGGCGCGATCCGCTGCATGCAGCAGGCGCTGTCCACCGTCAACACCCCGATCGACTACCTGAACACCCACGGCACTTCGACCCCGGTCGGCGACGTCGCGGAAATGAAAGGCGTGCGTGAAGTGTTCGGCGACAAGGCTCCGGCCATCAGCTCCACCAAGAGCCTGTCGGGTCACTCCCTGGGCGCACGAAGCGATCTACTGCATGCTGATGATGGAAGGCAACTTCATTGCCGGCTCCGCCAACATCGACGAGCTGGACCCTGAAGTGGCCGACCTGCCGGTGCTGACCAAGACCCGCGAAAACGCCACCATCAACACCGTGATGAGCAACAGCTTCGGTTTCGGTGGCACCAACGCCACTTTGGTACTGAAGCGCTGGGAAGGTAAGTAATTTCCCGCTGCTGAGTCGCACATGAAAACGCCCCGACTGGTTCGGGGCGTTTTTTTTGCCTCAAAGAATTCGACACCACAACCATTGTGGGAGCGAGCTTGCTCGCGATGAGGGAGTCTGCTGTCTGACCCACCGCCATCGCGAGCAAGTTCGCTCCCACAGTTTCAGTGCTCGACACTGGATTTGTGGTGCCTTCAACATGAAACGTTTGTCATGAAACTTAACGCCCTGCGACTGAATGCCGCGGATTCCGAGGGCTGCAGGACTGTTTCCATTTTTGCAAAAAACCGTTACCAAACTCAGTCATTTACCTAGCAAGCTAACAAAACATATAACAGAGACCTGCACACGCCTTGCTGCAGATAACAGAGATTGGAGCTAGCAGATGACTGTAAAAGTAACTGAACGCGACGATTCACATAAATCCCACGAGGGTGTAGCCGCCGGTATCCGAATCTGGGACGTGCATCAGCAAGACCTGCTGGTCGGGATGTTCCACTCCGAGATCGACGCGCAAAACTACAGGGCCGAACTGGAAATGCTCGAGCGCAACCGCGAGCTCGCAACCGGTTGAAGACAGACTCCACCACCGTGGTGGCCTGCCCCTATCCGCACGGGCAGGCTGCAACCGAAGCACGCGGCTCAGGCAATCTGAATGGCCGCTAAATGAAGGGAGTCGTCGATCACCACCGAAGGAACAACACCGACGATCCAGCCCGCCTCAAGCTTCACCACCTCGCACTCACCATCGCCCATGCCGTCATTGCGGACGGCAAACTGAAGCGAAGATAGATGACGTTTGCCGTAATCGAAGTCCATGCCACAGGCAATCAGAAAATCGATTTTTGCCCCCGCCAGTTCAACCTCCTTGTCCCGTTCACCGTCTTTCAACACCGCATAATCGAGGCACAAGTTGATGCCGAATGGGCAACCCACTACAAGACTATTAATAAATATTCCTTCGTAGCCACCAAAGTAACTGTGCTCGGCCTGTACACTACTGACCTTCTTTACCCGCACCACAACCTCATCGAACAACTTGAAAAACCAGTACCCGTCTTCCGAGCCTACATGTCTTCCAAAATCGATTCCTGACACATAACGCTTCGGCCACATCGACATCAGCGGCATGTCGACCTCATATTCCTTATTGGAAATTGTGAGCACATAATTAATGACATCGTAATAGCTCGATTCCCCCTCTCCCACCTTGATCAGCGTCGCACAACTTCCCGCCAATAAAACGATCTTGCCGTAGCGCTCCACTGGCAGATCACTTATCAACAGCGTCACACACTCGGTCACCTTCGTCAGATAAGCAGAGTTCAGTTCGTGAAGCTCCTGCTCATTACGGACTTCGTGCCAGGGAATGTTCCAGAAAAACTCAGGCAGGGTTACAAAAACGCACGCGGGCCTGCCGTGATCGTCGCGAGCAGCTTTCGCAGCGATCTTGATCTTTCGGCGCACCAGCTCCGCTCGTGCGACAAGCTCGTCGTCCAGATAATCGTGAATGGATTGATCGGGTCGTCGCGGCTGTGAAAGCTGCGATTTAAAAGTGGGTTGGCGTAACGAGGCGATACTTACCAGCATTGACAATATCCTTATTCATTTAATTTCATTCCATTAGTTCTCTCCCCTGAGAATACTTCGGGCAAAAGAAAACCCGAGAGATCGTATCGACGCGATCTTTCGGGTTCAATTCATTAATCCAGCAATGTACTAACAAACATGTAATGGAAGAGGAGCGATTACCACATCAGATCATCAGGGATCTTGTAGGCCGCATACGGATCGTCCTCGACGCTGACTTCTTCGGTCTGCACATTCAGCTGCACGATGCGTTGCGGGTCGCGCTCCTGAATCTTTAATGCCGCCTCGCGCGGAATCACTTCGTAGCCGCCAGCGTGATGCACGATGGCCAGCGAACCGCTGCTGAGCTTGTTGCGCATGAGGGTGTTGACGCTGATGCGCTTGACCTTTTTGTCGTCGACAAAGTTGTAGTAGTCCTCGGTCGTCAATTTCGGCAGGCGCGAGACTTCGATCAATTGCTTGACCTGCGCGGCACGCGCCTTGGCCTCAGCCTTTTCCTGCTGCTGGCGGTTGAGCTCCTGGTCGCGCTTGACCTTCTCGGCCATGGCTTCCTGTGCCGCGCGCTGCTGGGAGTCATCCAGCTCGATCTGGCCTTTGTGGGCCAGGCGTTGCTGCTTCTGCTTGTCTTTGCTGACCTGCTTGGCCTGCTTCTGGTTGACCAGCCCTGCTTTGAGCAACTGGTCGCGAAGGGAAATGCTCATGGTGCTTATTACTCACTTA
>LNAP01001423.1_pt1 | contig 25952 bp, 23 predicted proteins | sample 602601 | NCBI WGS metagenome assembly LNAP01 (sample SAMN02440304, study PRJNA202911) | soil metagenome | biome: Subtropical and temperate rainforests or woodlands; isolation source: soil samples (1 kg each in a 20% v/v slurry with milli Q water) were... ...
CGGCCCCTGGCGGGGCTTCCCGGACACTGAACGGAAATGGCGCGTTCGCACAACTCGCCCCGCCGACAAGCGGTGCTTGTCGTAGCTTGCGGGGCTCAAACAGGTGCTCACTTTCCTCGCCATTTCCGTTCAGCGTCCGGCGCCCACGAAGTCGCCCCGCCTGCCCACCCCGCCACCGCCACGACTGCGAAAGAGATGATTGAGAGAGGGCTTGGGCGGGAGGAAATCGATGTTTAGGAATGGGGTTTATCGCGGGATTGATTTAAGTATCGGCCGGTTGCCCCTGGCGGCGTTGACTATCCTAATGTCGGACTGCCCACTTAGATCGCGGGTAGCGACTGCGTTTCAGTTAGCTTGAATGTTGAACTGGCATTCCTGGCTTGCTCCACAAATTGGGTCAATTTGCTTAAAGTAGCCTGACTTATCCAGATATTCCCCCCAACCGGCCATGCCCTCTCCGTGCCGAAACAGCCATACCCACTGCGCACCAAAGGCCTACGACGCCAGTGGGCCGGGGTCGGTGTGCCGGGGCCCGGACCTTTGAAGCCCGAGCCAGCGGATGCGAACGCAGCCCGTACGGGCGGAGGAGCGAGCGCAGCGGCGTTCGGCGCGACGAACCGGGCTGATGGTCCGGGCTCCGGCACACCGACCCCGGCACACGCATTAAGAACAAAATGGGTAAAGAACCAGACAGCAGTCCAAGAGCAAAAACGTAAAGACGACGGAGACTAAGCCGTCCCGCCCACAGTAAGCCCTTCCATACGAACCGTAGGCATACCCACCCCCACCGGCACGCTTTGCCCTTCCTTGCCGCAAGTCCCCACGCCCGGATCCAGCCTCATGTCGTTGCCGATCATACTGACGCGCGTCATGGCATCAGGGCCGTTACCGATCAAGGTCGCGCCCTTGACCGGGTACGTGACTTTGCCGTTTTCAATCATGTAGGCTTCCGACGCTGAGAACACGAACTTCCCGCTGGTGATGTCAACCTGGCCCCCACCGAAATTAACCGCGTACAAGCCTTTTTTAACCGACGAAATGATTTCAGCGGGCTCTTCCTTGCCACCGAGCATATACGTGTTCGTCATGCGCGGCATGGGTAAATGCGCAAACGACTCGCGCCGGCCATTTCCGGTCACCGCGGTTTTCATCAGCCGCGCATTCATCGAATCTTGCATGTATCCCTTCAAGATGCCGTCTTCGATCAGCACGTTGCGCTGGGTCGGGTTGCCCTCGTCGTCGATGTTCAACGAACCGCGACGATCGGCCAGCGTGCCGTCGTCAACCACCGTGACCCCTTTGGACGCGACGCGCTCGCCGATCCGGCCGGCGAAAACGCTTGATCCTTTGCGATTGAAGTCGCCTTCAAGACCGTGGCCGACCGCCTCATGCAGCAAAATCCCCGGCCAGCCCGACCCCAGCACCACGGTCATCTCACCGGCCGGCGCCGGCTTGGCTTTTAAATTGGTTATGGCTTCATGCGTCGCGCGCTCGACATAGGAGCGCAGGATATCGTCGGTGAAGTAATCGAGTCCGGCGCGTCCGCCGCCCCCGCCATGCCCCATTTCACGGCGCCCGTCGCGTTCGGCAATCACCGTCAGCGACAAACGCACCAGCGGACGAACGTCGGCCGCCAGGCGGCCGTCGCTGCCGGCAACCAGGACCACGTCGTATTCGGCTCCAAGCCCGGCCATGACTTGGATGATATGTGGATCGGCTGCGCGCGCCATGGCTTCCAGGCGCCCCAGCAACGCCACTTTATCGGGCGCCGTCATCGTGTTGAGCGGATCAATGGCGGGATATAAATCGTGCACCAAAGCGGGCTGCGCCACCACTTTCTGGCGTCCCGCCCCCTGACGCGCAATGCTGCGCACCGCGCGCGCCGACGACAGCAAGGCGTCGCTGGACAAGGTGTCGGAATAAGCAAACGCCGTTTTCTCGCCGCTGATGGCGCGTACGCCGACGCCCTGGCCAATGGAGAAACTGCCTGTTTTAACGATCCCTTCTTCCAGGCTCCAGCCCTCGCTGCGCGTGTATTGGAAATACAAGTCGGCGTAATCGACTTTATGAGTGAATATTTCACCCAGGGCGCGCGCCATGTCGGACTCGTCCAACCCCCATGGGTCGAGCAGTACCGACTTGGCGGTGGCTAAAGCGTTAATCGTAGGATCAGAAATTTTCATAAAGAGTACCGTGAGTATTTACATCGTGCGATGTTTTAATGCGGGCAACGCAAGGCGCACATCGGCAAGGCGTTCAAGGTCGATAGTGCCTGTGACAAAACCGGGCCCTTCGGGAAGGCTCTGGACAATATCGCCCCAAGGATCAATTAGAACAGAATGTCCCCATGTGCGGCGGCCGTTTTCGTGTTTTCCGCCCTGCGCCGAGGCCAGGACATAACATTGGTTCTCAATCGCCCGGGCTCTCAGCAGCACCTCCCAATGCGCGGCGCCGGTCGTATAAGTGAACGCCGCCGGCAGCACAATCAGATTAACCTCGCCCATGGCCCGAAACAGTTCGGGAAAACGCAAGTCATAGCAAATGGACAAGCCCACTTTGCCGCAGGGAGCATCGAATGTTTGCGGTGCATTCTCGCCCGGCCGGATCGAAACCGCCTCGTCGAACGACTCGGTTCCCTTGCGGAAACCGAATAAATGAACTTTGTCGTAACGCGCCACCTGCTTGCCTTCGGGGTTAAAAACGAGGCTAGTGTTATAGATGCGGTGGGAATCGGGACTTTCAAGTGGCAAAGTACCGCCGACCAGCCAAACTCCATGTTTTTTGGCTTGCTCTTGAAGAAATTCCTGTATGGGCCCCTGCCCCAGTGGCTCGCGTAGCGCGAGCTTATCCAGATCGTGCCGACCCATCAAGCAAAAATACTCCGGCAACACAATTAACCGGGCGCCGGCCCGGGCGGCCCGCTCGATTAACTGTTCCGCTTGCTGGAGATTATTGTCGAGGCTCGTGGAAGCGACCGTTTGGATTGCCGCAACACAAAAATTGTTCTGCAGTGCAGTTGTATTCATATTCATTCTAGCCGTCTAAAGTCGGAGATCACTATTTAACTATTCTATTAACTTCATCATGTAGAATATATACACATTCTTCTAAAGAGTTTAAAAGCAGATTAAATTAATACTGTCGAAAAAACTCTGCCAGCTTTCATTAACTTATTGACACTTTTCAGGAATCGAAAGAATGACACGTGAGACGTATGCTGACCTTAAACTAAAAATCGAAAAAGAAATCGCCAAGCTTCAAAAACAAGCCAAAGCACTTCAGACCAAGCAGCGTAACCCAATCATCGCGTCAATTATCCGGTCGATGCGCGAATACGACATCACTCCAGAAGAAATCAATACCGCGTTCAATAAAAAAACAAGCACAGTCCAAAGAAGCCGCTCAGACGCCTCAGGCGAAAAACGTGTCGTTCCCGCCAAATACCGCCATCCCGAAAGCGGCGAAACCTGGACCGGCCGGGGCAAAGCGCCTCGCTGGATTACCAGCGCCGAGGCCCAAGGCAAAAAACGCGATGAATTTCTTATTGAGTCAGCCTAGTTCAATTACTTGAACTCTTAATGCCGTAGCGGGGCTGATACCTAACCAGCCTCACTTACACAACCAAACTACTTTCGCCGCTCGAAAGTTATATCGCGCGTCTGGCCATTATTGCCGGGAAAGCCGTCAAATACAGCACGGGACAAATACGGCATTACCACGGAAATAGTATCGTTCGACCCGCCAATGACGGCGGTTGAACGATAGACTTCGGCCCCCTGCTGCTCATTATCTTTAAAAATAACGGTCAAGCTATTCTTATATATCTGAACGGGTACGGTCGTTACCGATGGCGAATAGAAAAGCGAGCCTCCTCCACCCCAGCCGCCGCGACCGTAATAACCACCAAAAGGGCCAAACCCAGGTCCAAAACCATTATAAAAAAATGGATCGTTATATTCTTGAACCCAGGCCTGCGTGATCTGGGTTCCATATTCAAGCGACACGTTAAACCGCGCCTTGGCGCCGGCATTGGCCTCAACCAGTCCGGTCGGCCCGATGGCGGCGCGCACCATATCGGCAAACGTTTGATACTCAAGATTATTGCGTTGCTCCGCATTCGGCACCAACCTGTAGGTTTGTCCCTGAACATTGGCCGGCCATTGCTGATAGGTCGTCACGCGCGCCGACAAGGTCGAGGCGCAGCCCGTCAACAACAACACGCTGGCAACCACAGCCACACGAGACACGCGACTATTAAGGTATCGAATCAATCCATGCCACATAAACGTTTCGCCCTTGCTTCAATCTCTAAAAACGGTTCGATAAAAACAGCCGTCGCAGCCATCTTACGGCAAGCCGCTGACGAACCACACTCGCTGCATGTGTTACCTGATAAGACTGCGGCAACGATGTAAAGGTTGCATTTTGCGCTTAAAAACAGCCACACTACGCAAACACTACAATATGCAGTAATAACGAACTTCCAGACTTCCGCCATGCGTACCGATACAGCCCCAACCATTGCCCGTCGCGATTATCAGCCCTACCCTTATCGCCTGCCCGACGTCGAACTGCAGTTCGACCTGAACGCTGACGAAACCCGTGTTTACTCGAAACTGAGCTTTGAACGGGCCACGCCAGCCAACCAGGCTTTGGTGCTGAATGGGCAAGACCTGAGCCTGGTATCGGTCAGCCTGGACGGCAAACCATTAAACCCCGACCAGTATCGATTGAACGACGACACGCTTACTGTATTCCCTGCGTCCAGTCGCTTTACGGTTGAAATTGTTAGCTTGTGTAAACCCGCGCAAAACTCCACGCTAATGGGTTTGTATGTGTCGGGCGACAACCTTTTCACGCAATGCGAGGCGGAAGGCTTCAGAAGAATAACCTGGTTTCCCGACCGCCCCGATGTCATGTCGCGCTACCAGGTCACCTTGCGCGCCGACAAAACGCATTATCCGTTATTGCTATCGAACGGCAACCTGCTTGAAACGCAAGAGCTACCCGATAACCGGCATAGCGCGGTATGGCAAGACCCTCACCCCAAGCCCAGCTATTTATTTGCGGTGGTCGCCGGCGACTTCAGTTGCCGCGAGCAAACGGTGCAAACGCAAAGCAAGCGCAATGCCCTTTTACAAATCTACAGCGACCGCGGCTCTGAAAACAAGACCGAATGGGCGCTCGACTGCCTGATTCGATCCGTTAAATGGGATGAGCAGCGCTTCGGCCTTGAACTTGACCTGGACCGCTTCATGGTGGTCGCCGCGCGCGACTTCAACATGGGCGCGATGGAAAACAAAGGGCTTAATGTCTTCAACTCGTCCTACGTGCTGGCTGAACCCGACACGGCCACCGATGCCAGCTACCACGCCATTGAAGCCGTTATCGGCCACGAATATTTTCATAACTGGACCGGCAACCGCGTCACTTGCCGCGACTGGTTTCAACTGTCGCTCAAAGAAGGGCTAACGGTTTTTCGCGACCAGGAGTTTTCCGCCGACATGATGGCGCACGGCCTGTCCGAGGCGCAGGCCAAAAGCGCCCGGGCGGTCAAGCGCATCGACGACGTCGCCACGCTAAGGGTTGCCCAGTTCCCTGAAGATGCCGGCCCCATGGCCCACCCTATACGCCCGGAAAGCTATCAGGAAATCGGCAATTTCTACACAGCCACCATTTATGAAAAAGGCGCTGAAGTCATTCGCATGCAACATACCTTGCTGGGCGAGGACGGCTTTCGCGCCGGCATGGATGAATACTTTCGCCGCCACGACGGCTCGGCGGTTACCTGCGATGATTTCGTCAGCGCCATGGAGTCGGTCTACAGCCAACGCAATCCGGGCAAAAACCTAGAGATTTTCCGCCGCTGGTACGAACAGGCGGGCACCCCGCGCGTCAAGGTTGAGCTCAGCCACAACGAGCAGACGCAATCGTGCGCCATCACCCTGAGCCAGCATTGCGATCCTGTCGGCATTGAAACACAGCTAAATCCGCCCGTGGCAAAACCGCCGCTGCATATCCCCTTTGCCCTGGGCCTGCTTGATCGCCAGGGCAAAGCGCTGCCCCTTCACCACAACGGCCAGACGCAAGACACGGTGGTGCTCGAGCTGACCACCTCGCGGCAAACCTGGGAGTTTCCCCATATTGCCCAACTGCCCGTGCCATCCGTGCTGCGTAATTTTTCCGCCCCGGTCATCGTTCAGTATGACTGGAGCGACGATGAGCTCGCCTTGCTGGTGCGGCACGACCCCGATCCGTTTGCGCGCTGGGAAGCGGGCCAGGAACTGGCCAGCCGGGAACTGTTTGCGCTGGTGCAGGCGGTCCAGAACGACACACCGCTTCAGGTCAGCCAAAAATTCATTGGCGCGTGGAAGGCCGTCTTGGAAGACGCCGATTTAACGCCGGCTTACCGCACCCGCGCCCTCACGCTTCCGGCCGAAAAAGTCATGCTGGAAAAGATCACCCCGATGGATCCCATCGCCGTTGCCAAGGCGCGCAGCCATTTGCGGCGCGAGCTTGGCGCAGCGCTGGCGCCAGTGTGGCTGGACGCCTACAACGCAATGGCCGCCGCCGAGACGACGCCCTACACCCCCGACGCCATTTCCGCCGGGCGACGCTCGTTAAAAAACCTGGCGCTAAGCTACTTGATGGCCGGCCGCCACCCGCAAGCCGAAACGCTGGCCCTGGCCCAATACTACGAAGCCAGGAATATGACGGACCGCATGGGCGGCCTGTCGGCACTGGTCAGCTTCAGCAGCACATCGGACAGTGCGCAGGCGCTTGGTCATTTCTACGAACAATGGCAGCACGACCCTTTGGTGGTCGACCGCTGGTTTACCCTGCAGGCTACCGCACCCACGACGCAGGTCAGCACGGTACGGGCGCTCATGCTGCACCCGGCCTTTACCCTGCGTAATCCAAACCGCGCCCGCTCGCTTATTTTCCAGTTTTGCATCAATAATCTGCAGGGCATCCACCACCCCGAAGGCTACGCCTTCTGGGCTGAACAGGTCATTGCACTGGATCAGCTCAACCCGGAAATCGCTGCCCGTCTGGCACGCACGTTCGATAACTGGGCGCGCTACGTCCCGGCCAGCCGAACGGCCATCAAGCAGGCACTGGAACATATACAGGAACAACCCGCGCTCTCGCGCAATGTCGCCGAGATCGTTCACAAAGCTTTAAACATTTAGCAGGAGCTGAGCTTGTCACGCAAAACACTTACCCAATACCTCGTTGAACAACAACGAAAGAAGCAAGCGGTCTCGGCCGAAGTCCGACTCTTGATCGAAACCGTTGCCCGCGCCTGCAAAGCGATCGGCCACGCCGTGGGCAAAGGCGCGCTAGGCGGCGTGCTGGGCAGCCTGGAAACCGAGAACGTGCAAGGCGAAGTGCAAAAGAAGCTGGACGTCCTGTCCAATGAGATTTTGCTTGAAGCCAATGAGTGGGGCGGACACCTGGCCGCCATGGCTTCGGAAGAAATGGAAACCATCCACCGCATTCCCAACCGCTACCCCAAGGGCGAATACCTGCTGCTGTTCGATCCGCTGGACGGCTCGTCCAATATCGACGTCAACGTCTCGATCGGCACCATTTTCTCGGTGCTGCATGCGCCGCACCATGCGTCCGGACGCGAAGTCGACGAAGACGACTTCCTGCAGCCCGGCACCCAACAGGTGGCCGCCGGCTATGCCGTCTATGGCCCGCAAAGCATGCTGGTGCTGACGGTGGGTACGGGCGTCGTGGGCTTTACGCTGGATCGTGAAATGGGTTCCTGGGTGCTGACCAGCGAAAGCATCACCATTCCTGAAGATACCAGCGAATTTGCCATCAATATGTCCAATATGCGTCACTGGGAGCGCCCGGTAAAACGCTATATCGGCGACTGCCTGGCCGGCAAGGAAGGCCCTCTGGCCAAAGACTACAACATGCGCTGGATTGCCTCGATGGTGGCCGATGTGCATCGTATTCTTACCCGCGGCGGCATTTTCATGTATCCCCGCGACGAACGCCCCTCGGCCCGAAAAGGCAAGCTGCGCCTGATGTACGAGGCCAACCCCATGAGCTTTATCGTCGAACAGGCGGGCGGCGCCGCGATTGACGGCACGCAGCGCATTCTGGAAGCCCAGCCGGCCAAGCTGCATGAGCGCATCGGCGTCATCCTGGGTTCAAAAAACGAGGTTGAACGCATTCAGCGCTATCACCTCGAAGATGCCGAAAAATAAGCGGCGTCTATGTTTGCAATAAGGCCGGCTTTTAAGCCGGCCTTGTTGTTTATGACGAAAACGTGATTCACACCGAGCACGCCACAGCAGAGAAGCCTCGTTCTCCCCTTAGGCACGCGAACGAAGCGGCAAAACCTAATCCAGAGTCAGGATAGTCGCGCCAGTCGTTTTACGCGATGCCAGCGCTTCTTGCGCCTTCCCGGCCTCGGCCAGCGGGAAACGCTGGCCGATATGAACCTTGATTTTCTTTTTGGCGACCAGCCCAAAAAGCTCGTCGGCGGCTTCGGTGAGCTTTTCCAGCGTCGCGACGTGGGTTCCCAGTGTGGGGCGCGTGACATATAAAGAGCCCTTGCTGGCCAGCACCCCCAGATTAACCCCGTCAACGGCGCCCGACGCATTACCGAAACTGACCATCAGCCCGCGCGGCTCCAGGCAATCGAGCGAGGTCAGCCAGGTGTCTTTGCCCACACCGTCATACACCACCGGCACTTTCTTCCCGCCCGTCAGTTCCTTCACACGCTCGACCACATTTTCTTTCGAATAATCGATGACTTCCCACGCGCCATTGGCTTTGGCCAGTGCCGCTTTTTCAGCGCTTGACGCCGTGCCAATCAGTTTCACTCCCAGCGCCTTGGCCCATTGGCAGGCAATCAGGCCCACCCCGCCCGCGGCCGCATGGAACAAAATCGTTTCCCCGCCTTGCAAGCGATAAGTCTGGCGCAACAGATACTGAACCGTCAGCCCTTTGAGCATAATGGCGGCGGCCTCTTCAAAACTAACGCCTTTAGGAATCTTGACGACCTGATGGGCCGGCATATTGCGCGCCTCGGCGTAAGCACCAATGGGACTCTGGCCGTACGCGACACGATCGCCAACCTTCAAATGCTTGACATCGGCACCCACCGCCTCAACGACGCCGGACGCTTCAAAGCCCAGGCCATGCGGCAACGGACTGGAATACAAGCCCGTTCTAAAATAGATATCGATGAAATTCAGGCCTATCGCTTTTTGACGAATCGTGACCTCATTATTTTGCGGCGCGGGCACGGTTACTGAAACCAGCGTTAATACCTCCGGGCCACCATTTTTTTCAATGCGAATTGCTTTAACCTGATTTTCCACAACTTACTCCTTTGATGAACTAGACGGCACACTTTCCAACCGCTAGTTTAAGTCCAGATTATAAATATGCACGCTAAATTCCATGAATCCTAAACAGGCGCACATCGCCATTCATATTGCCGCGGTTTTATTCGGCCTGACCGGCATCTTTGGCGAACTCATCCTGGCCAGCCCCACCGTCATCACGGCGGGGCGCGCCAGTTTCGCCGTGATCGCCCTGGCGTGGTTCATCCGGCATCAAGGCGGGGGTCTGCTGCAAGGCCTGCAACCCAGGCATGCCAAGGTTTTGCTGTCTGCAGGCGCCATGCTGGCGGTGCACTGGATCACGTTTTTCATCGCCGTCAAAGTCGCCGGCGTGGCCATTGCCACCTTGGGGTTTGCCAGCTTCCCGGCCTTCATTACGTTATGCGAATGTATTTTCTTCAAGGAAAAAATCAGCGTGCGCGAATGGCTTGTGCTTCTGCTCGTCACCATCGGGCTGGTTCTGGTCACCCCCTCGTTCAACTTCCAGGATGAAGCCACCATCGGCTTGGGCTGGGCCGTCTTGTCGGGACTTTCGTTTGCCTTATTCACCCTGATCAACCGGCGCGCCGCCGAGCGCATTCCGGCCCACCAGGTCGCCTGCTGGGAAAACCTCGTCGTGGCTGTGCTGACCCTGCCATTCGCCTTCACCGGCCTGGCGCAAGCCGATGCCCTGAACTGGTTGTGGATCGCCTTGCTGGGCGTGTTTTGCACGGCGCTGTCGCACTACCTGCTGGTGGCCAGCCTGACCGTCCTGAAAGCGCGTAGCGCCGGGATTATTATTGCGCTGGAACCGATCTATGCCATTTTGTTCGCCGCGCTGCTGTTTGCTCAGTACCCCTCGCTGCGGGCGATTTTGGGCGGCGTACTGATGATAGGCGCCATCGTCTGGGCAAGCTCGGCGCCCAAGCAGGGCAAGGCCCGCGCCAGGCATCCTGCGCGCGACGCGGGCTCACCCAAGGCCTAGGCCTAGCGCTTGCCGCCGATCAGCGAGCCCAGCACACCGCGCACTAAACGCGTCGCGGTTTGACGCACCATGCTCTTGGCCACCGACTGCACCACCCCTTCGCGACGCCCCCCGCGCGGGCCCACCGAACCGAACAGGAAGTCATTCAGCGCCCCCATCACCCCGCTGTCTGCTTGCGGCGCTTCCTTTGCGCCGTTTGCGGCCGCGCCCCCGGCACCGTCCGCCACCGGGCTTTCCGCTCTTTTCTGCAGCGCCTCGTAAGCCGACTCACGATCAATCACGTTTTCGTACTTGCCCCCCAACAGCGACGCGGCGCGAATGACCTGGCGCTCGCCCGCGGTGGCCGGTCCAATGCGGCTTCCGGGAGCCAGCATCCATACCCGCTCGGTCAGGCTGGGCCGCCCCTTGGCATCCAGCATGGAGATCAAGGCTTCGCCTACCGCCAGCTCGGTAATTGCGGCTTCAATATCAAGCCCTGGATTAGGCCGCATGGTCTGGGCTGCCGTTTTAACCGCCTTCTGGTCGCGGGGCGTAAATGCGCGCAAAGCGTGCTGAACACGGTTACCCAGTTGCCCCAGCACGGTATCGGGGATATCGAGCGGATTTTGCGTAACGAAGTACACGCCGACGCCCTTGGACCGCACCAGGCGCACTACCTGTTCGATTTTCTCAAGCAGCGCTTTGGGGGCATCGTTGAACAGCAAGTGCGCTTCATCGAAAAAGAACACCAGTTTCGGTTTCTCCGGGTCTCCGACCTCGGGCAAGCCTTCATAAAGGTCGGCCAGCATCCACAACAGGAATACGGCATACAGGCGCGGCGACTGCATCAGTTTATCGGCGGCCAGGATATTGACCATGCCCTGCCCGTTTTGATCGACCCGGATCAGATCGTGAACATCGAGCATCGGTTCGCCGAAGAAACGATCGGCCCCTTGCGACTCGAGCCGCAACAGGCTGCGCTGGATCGCCCCGATGGAGGCCGCCGACACATTGCCGTACTGGGTGCGCAACTGGGCGGATCGATCGGCCACGTTCTGCAACATGGCGCGCAAGTCTTTCATATCGAGGATAAGGTGGCCTTCATCGTCGGCCACCTTGAACACCAGGCTCAATACGCCTTCCTGGGTATCGTTAAGCTCGAGCATGCGCGACAGCAGCAAAGGCCCCATATCGGAAACGGTGGCGCGAATGGGATGGCCCTGCTCGCCGAAAATGTCCCAGAATACCGTGGGGCACGCGCCCCAAACGGGCTCCGGCAGGGCCAGCTTGGTAAGCCGTTCTTGCAATTTCGGATTGGATGAAGCGGCTTGCGAAATACCGCTCAGGTCGCCTTTGACATCGGCCATGAAGACCGGCGTACCCATACGTGAAAACGCTTCGGCCATTAACTGAAGGGTGACGGTCTTGCCCGTGCCCGTGGCGCCCGTGATGCATCCGTGCCGATTGGCCAGTGCGGGCAGCAGCAAGGCTTCGGTGCTTGTGTTTTTTGCAATAACGATGGGATCGACCATTTCTTTTACCCTTCAATAACGCACAGATAGAAAGGTTTAAGTGTAAGTCGAGGACGTTTCCTGTGCACGCGTTAAAATCACCTCTTTATCTAACTGATGACATTCTCATGGCCGGACATAGTAAGTGGGCGAATATCCAGCACCGCAAGGGTCGCCAAGATGCCAAACGAGGCAAACTCTGGACAAAAATCATTCGTGAAATCACGGTGGCAGCCCGTGCGGGCGGCGCCGATCCTGACGCCAATCCGCGCCTGCGCATGGCCTGGGACAAAGCCACGGCGGCGAATATGCCCAAAGACACGATCCAGCGCGCCGTCACGCGCGGAGCGGGTGGCGCCGACGGCGTCAACTACGAGGAAATACGCTACGAGGGCTACGGCATCGGCGGCGCCGCCGTCATCGTCGACTGCATGACGGACAACCGCACGCGTACGGTGGCCGAAGTACGTCACGCGCTGACAAAGCATGGCGGCAACCTGGGCCAGGAAGGCTCGGTCGCGTTCATGTTCAAGCACTGCGGGCAGTTTTTATTTGCACCGGGCACGTCCGAAGAGCAGGTCATGGAAATCGGCCTTGATGCCGGAGCGGAAGACATCCAGACCGACGAAGAAGGCATGATCGAGGTTATTTGCGAACCGGCCGATTACGAACGTGTTAAAAACGCCTTTGAAGCCGCCGGCCTCGTGCCTGAAGTTCAGGAGGTCGTTATGAAGGCCCTGAACGAAAGCGAGCTGACTGGCGACGACGCGATCAAAATGCAAAAAATGCTGGACGTGCTGGAGGGCCTCGACGACGTGCAAGAGGTCTATACAACCGCTACCTTTGACGAATCGGAATCGGACTGATACCCGCCCGTCTTCACGACGGCTTGACCAAAATCAAGCCTCTTTTTCCTATCTCGCTATAAAGTAGCGGCAACGAATCCTTCTAGTCTATGAAACTTCTCGTAATCGGCAACGGCGGCCGCGAACACGCCCTGGCCTGGCGCCTGGCCAAATCGCCTCGCGTTCAAAAAGTCTTTGTCGCTCCCGGCAACGGCGGCACGGCAATCAGCGAAAACCTGGTCAACATTACATTGACCGAGGCCGCCGACCTTATTGCGTTCGCGCAAAAAGAAGGCGTTGCCTATACCGTGGTCGGTCCCGAAGCGCCGTTGGCGGCGGGCATTGTCGACGCATTTCGAGCCGCTGGCCTGAAAATCTTCGGTCCGACCCAGGCGGCGGCCCAGCTGGAAAGTTCCAAGGACTACGCCAAGGCCTTCATGGTGCGTCATCGTATCCCCACGGCGGCCTACCAAACCTTCACGGATCCGGTCGCGGCCAAAAATTACATCAGCGCCCAAGGCGCGCCAATTGTCGTCAAGGCGGACGGCCTGGCCGCAGGCAAAGGCGTGGTGGTGGCCACGACCGTCGCCGAGGCGCACGACGCCATCGACCAAATGCTGGGTGATGGCGCATTCGGCGCAGCCGGCGCCCGCGTCGTGATCGAGGAATGCCTGCGGGGCGAAGAAGCCAGCTTCATGGTCATGAGCGACGGCCAGAGCGTTCTGGTGCTGGCCACCAGCCAAGACCACAAGCGGCTGCTCGACAACGACGAAGGCCCCAACACGGGCGGCATGGGCGCCTACTCGCCCGCCCCCATCGTCACGCCGGCGCTGCACAACCGCATCATGCGCGAAGTCATTCATCCGACGCTCCAGGGCATGGCCAAAGACGGCCTGCCCTACACCGGCTTTCTCTATGCCGGCCTGATGATCGACGACGGCCCCGATGCGTCGCGTCCCCTTAAAGTGCTGGAGTTCAACTGCCGCATGGGCGACCCGGAAACCCAGCCCATCATGATGCGGGTCAAGAGCGACCTGGCGGACGTCTTCGAGCACGCCGTGAACGGCACCCTGGACCAGGCCAACATCGATTGGGACCGGCGCACCGCGCTGGGCGTGGTGATTGCCGCCAAAGACTATCCCGCCACGCCGCGCACCGGCGATGCCATTACCGCGCTGCCCAAAGACACGGACGACTGCATGGTCTTCCATGCCGGAACGCGTCTGGACGACGGCGTGCTGAAAACCTCGGGTGGCCGCGTCCTGTGCGTGACTGCGCTGGGCGACTCGGTCAAACGCGCCCAGGCCGCGGCCTACTCCGCCATTCAACAGACTCATTTCGATGGCTGCCAGTACCGCACGGATATCGGATGGCGCGCCATCCCCAACAGCGATGACGCTGCTTAAATCCGCGCGTTAATCCGTTTTTTCAGGAATTTGTATTTATGGTCGTGCCAATTTCTTCTGTCCATGATTATTTCCTCGGTTTGCAAAAGCAAATCGTGGAAGCGCTGGAACATGCCGATGGCACCCCGTTCCAGTCCGATCATTGGGAACGCCCCGAAGGCGGCGGCGGGCTGTCCCGCTTGTTGGAGGGTGGTCCGCTATTTGAGCGTGCCGGTGTTTTATTCAGCCACGTTCAAGGCAAAACGCTCCCCCCCTCGGCCAGCGCCCACCGCCCCGAACTGGCTGGCCGGCCCTGGGAAGCCATGGGGGTATCGATGGTATTGCACCCGCGCAACCCCTATGTGCCCACCACCCATATGAACGTGCGCCTGTTTGTGGCACACGCCGCCCCGGGCAGCGGCGAGGACGATGTGTTCTGGTTCGGCGGCGGGCTCGATCTGACCCCTTACTACCCGTTCGAAGACGATGCACGGCATTTTCATCAGGCTTGCCACGATGCGGTCGCCCCATTCGGAGCCGACAAGTATCCGGCCTACAAAGCCTGGTGCGACCAATACTTTTACCTGAAGCATCGCGACGAAACCCGCGGCGTGGGCGGACTGTTTTTCGACGATCTGAACGAAGGCGGTTTTGAACAAAGCTTCGCCCTGACCCAGTCGGTCGGCAACAGCTTCCTGAACGCCTATATGCCTATCGTGCAAAAACGCCGCAACATCGAATACGGCGAAATGCAGCGTAATTTCCAGGCCTATCGGCGCGGCCGCTATGTGGAGTTCAACCTGGTGTTTGACCGGGGTACGCTGTTTGGCCTGCAATCGGGAGGCCGCACCGAGTCCATTCTGCTGTCTATGCCGCCCATGGCGACCTGGCGCTATAACTGGACACCCGAAAGCAACACCCCGGAAGCCGAACTGGCCCAATACCTCAAACCGCGCGAATGGCTATAAAAAAAATAGGCCTCCTGGGCGGCAGCTTCGATCCCGTTCACCTGGCCCATACCGCGCTGGCCGATACCGCCAGCCGCGCGTTAGCGCTGGAGACGGTCGAGCTGATCCCCGCCTCGGCGCCATGGCAACGCAAGCCGCTCTCGGCCTCGGCCGAGCATCGTATCGCCATGATCAAGCTGGCCATTGCCGACAGCCCCAAATTACGCCTGAATCCGATTGAAATCGAGCGTGGCGGCAAGACCTACACCATTGACACCCTGAAAGAGCTGCCGCAGGATGCCCATTATTACTGGATACTGGGTGCAGACCAGTTGGCCAACTTCTGTTCGTGGCACAGTTGGGAAGAGATCGCCGCCCGGGCGCAGTTGGTCGTCGCCCAGCGCCCGGGCAGCGGCATTGCCCCGCCCCCCGCGCTGGAACGGCACCTGGCCGATTTGAACCGCCCGTTGATCCATCTGGCCTTTGAACCCATGTCGATTTCCGCGACCGATATTCGGGGTCGCCTGGCCGCGGGCCAAACCGTCGACGGGCTGGTTGACCCGGCCGTAGCACGCTATATTCAACAAAATAAACTCTATCGAACCCCTATTGCATAGCGTCTCACGTTATAGTTCTACCCATGGATATTCAAAAACTACAACGCCTCGTGATTGACGCCCTAGAAGACGTCAAAGCACAAGATATTAAGATCTTCAACACCACCCACATCACCAGTCTGTTCGACCGGGTGGTCATTGCCAGCGGCACCTCGAACCGCCAGACACGCGCCTTGGCCTCCAGCGTGGTCGACAGCGCCCGCGAACACAAAGTGCCTATCGTCGCCTACGAAGGCCAGGAAACCGGCGAATGGGTTCTGCTCGATCTGGGCGACATCGTCATTCACTGCATGCAGCCCACCATCCGCCAGTACTACAACCTGGAAGAAATCTGGGGCGGCAAGCCGGTCAACGTCAAACTGCTGCCGCAATCGACTCAACCCGTCAATCCCGAAACCTTCAGCTTCGACGAAAGCGAAGACGACTAATACGGATCGCGCCAACGCATTTCCTCAAGCCCCGCTCATGAAACTCATCGTCATTACCGTGGGCATGCGCATGCCAAAATGGGTGGAAACAGCCTGGCAGGACTACGCCAAAAGACTGCCGGCGGACTGCGCGCTCGAACTCAAAGAAATCAAGCCCGAGCCGCGCACCGGCGGCAAGACAGCGACACAAATGATGCAGGCGGAAGCCAAACGCATCGAATCGGCGATTCCGGCCCATGCCCTGAAAATCGCCCTGGATGAGCATGGCCAGGACCTGACCACCATGCATTTGGCCAGCGAACTCGAAAAATGGCGCGGCGGCGGCCAGGATGTGGTGTTTCTGGTCGGCGGCCCCGACGGCCTGGACGCTGACCTGAAGCGCAGTTGCCAGGCGCGCATACGCCTGTCGTCCCTGACCTTGCCCCACCCCATGGTGCGGGTCGTTCTGGCCGAGCAGCTATACAGAGCTTGGGCTATCATGACAAATCATCCATACCACCGCGCCTGAGGGTGAAGGCGCTTTAACAGGAAGCGGTCTTACCATGCTGAAACGTCGCACCAAAATTGTCGCTACCTTAGGCCCTGCAAGCTCCAGCCCCGAAAAAATCGAACAACTCATTCTGGCCGGAATGGACGTCGCCCGACTTAATTTTTCACATGGCAGCATCGAAGACCATCGAGAGCGCGCGCATCTGGTGCGCACCCTTGCCGCCAAACACCAGAAATTCGTTGCCTTGATGGGCGATTTGCAAGGCCCGAAGATTCGTATTGCCCGCTTTAAAGAGTCGCCCGTTACCCTGGTGGCCGGCCAGCCGTTTACCTTGTCTAACCAGCACCCCAACGACGCCGGCGACAACACCATCGTCGGTATCGACTACCCCAGTCTGGTCAGCGACTGCCATCCGGGCGATGAACTTTTGCTTGACGACGGCCGCGTCGTCCTGATTGTACAGAAAGTCGATGAACAGGCCGTTCATACCCTGGTCAGCGTCGGCGGCCCGCTATCGAACAATAAAGGCATCAATCGGCGCGGCGGCGGCATTTCCGCCCCCAGCCTGACCGATAAAGACCGGGCCGACATCCATGTTGCCGCCGAACTCGACCTGGATTACATTGCCGTTTCGTTTCCACGCTATGGCAGCGATATCGAAGAGGCGCGCAAACTGGTCACGGCTGCGGGCAGCAAAGCCTGGATCATCGCCAAAATAGAACGCGCCGAAGCCGTAGCCGACGATGAAGCGCTCGACGCCATTATTTCCGTCAGCGACGGGGTCATGGTCGCACGGGGCGACTTGGGCGTTGAGGTCGGCGATGCGCGACTGGTCGGCATACAAAAACGCATTATCGTGCACGCTCGCACGCTGAATAAGCTGGTGATCACGGCCACCCAGATGATGGAATCCATGATCACCAGCCCCATCCCGACGCGCGCCGAAGTCTCGGACGTGGCCAACGCCGTGCTCGACTACACCGACGCCGTCATGCTGTCGGCCGAAAGCGCTTCAGGCCAATACCCGGTCGAAGCCGTGGCCGCCATGGCGCGCGTCTGCCTGGGCGCCGAGCAGGAACCCGGCACCACCAAATCGAAACACCGCCTGGGAGAAACGTTCAGTCGTTGTGACGAAACGATCGCCCTGTCGACCATGTATGCCGCCAATCACTTTCCGGGCATCAAGGCCATCATCAGCCTGACCGAAAGCGGCCATACGCCGCTGATCATGTCGCGCATACGCTCGGGCGTGCCTATTTACTGCTATACCCGCCACCCCTCCACGCAACGACGCGCCGCCCTGTTCCGGGGCGTTTACACCGTGCCTTTCGACGCAGCGCTGCTCGACCCTGCCGAAGTCAGCGATACAGCCATCGCACTGCTGAAAGAACAAGGGCAACTCAGCGAGGGCGACTGGATCATCCTGACCAAGGGCGACTACGACAACAAGGGCGGCGGCACCAACGGCATGAAAATTCTTAAAGTGAAATAGCACCGGCCATGGGTTCTGCATCACCTTTGATCTACCTGGCCTCGGCCAGCCCGCGCCGTCACGAGATCCTGTTGCAAATGGGCATTCGGCATCAGGTTCTCGATGTCCCCGCGCCTGCGGGAGAGGACGAACCTCAACTGCCCAATGAAGCTCCCGACCACTATGTACGCCGCACCGCCAAAGACAAGGCGGTGCGTGCAGTGCATTGGCTGCAGCACGCCGCCGGAAAGCCGGACGGGCCGATTCTGGCCGCCGACACGACGGTCATCCTGAATAACGAGGTCTTGGGCAAACCGGCTGACCTGCAGCAGGCGCAAGCCATGCTGCGCCGTCTATCCGGTCACACCCATCAAGTACATACCGCCATCGTCCTGGCTAACCAGGGGCAGTTCCTGGAAGACGTCTCGATCACCGACGTTCAGGTCAAAACCCTGAATCAATACGAAATAGACGCCTACTGCGCCACCGGCGAACCGATGGGCAAGGCCGGCAGCTACGGCATACAAGGGGCCGCCGCCTTTTTTATCGAACACATTTCAGGCAGCTACAGCGGGGTCATGGGTTTGCCCATCTTTGAAACGCACCGCCTGCTGGTCGCCGCAGGCCTGCTCGCCGCCGACCACACGTAATTCCAGCTCCAGATCAAGCGAAGTCGGCTTCGCTTGCCCTACTACAACGGTACTGTCTGCGTTTCGCCTTCGCGTTCATGCTTGATCGGGAAATGGAAGAAAACACGCCGCTCTGGACAACTTGCTTTTAGCGCACACCGTGCAGATTATTGGTCATTGCTCGGCGATTATGTGCTTTGGGTGCGGCCGGACACCAGGTTAAAGATAAAGCTGAAGTCTTTTCCCGCATAGCCCTCGTCGACCGCCTTTTGATACAGTAAGGCCGCGCTGGCCGCCAACGGCGTGGCCGTCGCGGTGTCTTGGGCCACGCTTTGCGATAAGCGCATATCTTTGAGCATCATCGCCATGGAAAACCCGGGCGCGTAATCGCGATTGGCCGGCGAAGCGGCGACAGGGCCGGGAACCGGACAATATTTTTGCAAGGCCCAGCAATTGCCCGATGCGTTAATCATGACATCGTGCACGCTTTGGTAGTCCAGGCCCAGGCGTTCGGCCAGCGTAAAGACTTCGCTCAGGGCCACCATGCTCATCCCCGCCATCATGTTATTGCAGATCTTCATGGCCTGGCCGCATCCGGCCTCGCCCACGTGCACGAAAGAGGCGCCCATGCACTGCAGCGTCGGCAAGGCCCGGTCGAAACCTTTCTTGCTGCCTCCGACCATAAACACCAGCGTGCCCTGCTCCGCCGCCGGCACTGCGCCCGATACCGGCGCGTCCACCATGACAAACCCTGCCGCAGTGGCCTGCTGATTCACGGCACGCGACGTTTCAACGTCGATTGTGGAGCAATCGATCAACAAGGCATCACGCCGCGCGTTGTGAATAATGCCGTCGGGGCCCTCATAGACCTCGCGTACATGCTTGCCGGCAGGCACCATGGTAATAACGATGCCCGCCTGGGAAACAGCCTGTGCCAGAGTAGCCGCCGCTTTGCCGCCCGCGCTGATCAGGCTATCGAGATTCGACGGCGCCAGGTCGAAACCGATGACGGTATGCCCCGCTTTAAGCAGGTTTTGACTCATGGGCCGGCCCATATTGCCCAGGCCGATAAATGCGATTGTCGACATGATGTCCTTCGTGATGATCAATTCCAGACGGTTTGAGTTTAAATGGGCCGGTGCGCACTCGCACCGGCCCGCTCTGTGAGCCCTAGCTCTTCTGCTTCACCAAGGGACATTGGCTTTCCGACAGAGGAATGGTTACCTGCGATGCGGGAAGGGTGCGCAGCACCTTGTAGTAATCCCACGGACCTTTGGACTCTTCCGGCGTCTTGACCTGGATCAGGTACATATCGTGCTCCATTCGTCCGTCTTTACGCACCTTGCCGTTTTGCGTGAAGAAGTCATTGACCGGCAATTCCCGCATTTTCTCTGCGACCACCTTGCCATCGGCGCTTCCGGCCGCCTTCACCGCCTTTAAATAATGCATGACCGATGAATACACGCCCGCTTGCACCATTCCCGGCTTGCGCTTCGTCAGCTTCTCGAACTTGCTGGCAAACTCGCGGCTGGCGTCGTCGCGATCCCAGTAGTAGGCCGTTGTAGCAACCAGCCCTTTCGCCTTGTCCAGCCCCAACGCATGCGTATCGCTGATCACCAACGCGAGCGCGACCAAACGCTGGCCTTGCTCGGTCAAGCCGAATTCGGCGGCCTGTTTAATGGAATTGACCGTGTCGGCACCGCCATTGGCCAGGCCTACAATCTGTGCTTTCGAGCCTCGCGCCTGCAACAGGAAGGACGCGTAATCGAAGGTATTGACGGGATGGTTGACCTGGCCCACCACCTTCCCGCCGTTGGCCTGAACCGTCTTGGTCAGGTCCGCGGCCATTTGCTGACCGAACGCGTAATCGGCAGCCATAATAAACCAGCTTTTCCCGCCGTCTTGCAGGACGCCACGCGCGGTACCCACCGATGAGGCATACGTATCGAACGTCCAGTGAAAGCCGGTAGGCGAGCAGTTCTCGTTAGTGAGCTTAGTCGAGAACGGCCCCGAGGCCAGCGTGATTTTTCCGCGTTCCTTCGCCAACCCTTGTACAGCCAGGGCGACGGCGGAGTTTGTCAGGTCGGCGATGGCCTCAACGTTATCCAGATCAAACCATTTTCTGGCCGTCGCCGTGCCAATATCGGTTTTATTCTGATGGTCGGCAGAAAGGACTTCAATTTTTCTGTCCAACACCGTCCCGCCAAAATCCTCCACCGCCATTTTCGCCGCGACAACGGATGTCGCTCCGCCAAAGTCCGAATAAAGACCGGACTGGTCATTGAGCACCCCAATGCGAAACACATCGTCGGCGGCAAAAACGGCAGACGCCGAAAAGCAGGCCGCCAGCCCTAAAGCCATCATCGTTTTTTTCATTTTTTGTCTCCGTCCTTTGTAGACGCCTGATCAGGCGAAATTAATAATTACGGTCTTTTTGTTCGTGAAATGCTCCAACATGGCTTCGAGCGAAGCCTCTTTCCCAAGGCCGGACTGCTTTATACCGCCGTACGACAGGCCAGGCTGCACGACGATATTTTGATTAACCTGCACAAAGCCCGCCTGTAATCGCTGCGTCGCATCCAGCGCCAGTTTTATATTGTTGGTCCAGATCGTCGCCGCCAGGGCGAAGTCGGAATCATTTGCCTGGCGGATTGCGTCTTCATAATCATTGAACGCCATCACGCAGGTCACCGGCCCGAAGATCTCCTCGCGGGCAAGCCGATGGTCGTTTGCTATACCGGTAAACAAAACCGGTTGAATGAACAATCCCGCAGCCAGTGCCGGGTCATCGGGCAGGACGGATAGCCGATGCGCTTTTACACCGGACACTTGCTCGCCCAGTTGGATGTACGACTGCACTTTTTCGTACTGGGCGGTCGAGATAATCGTGCCGATGTCTGTCGCCTCATCGAGGGGGTCCCCCATTTTCAGTGCATCGACCTTTGCCTTCACCTTGTCGACAAATGACTCGACAATGGACTCGTGTACGAAGATACGCGACGCGGCGGTGCAGCTTTGACCTTGCCGCGTAAAGCGCATGCCGGCCACCGCACCGTCTACCGCTTTATCCAGATCGGCGTCGCCCATAACAATCATGGGACTTTTTCCGCCCAGCTCGAGCGTAACCGGAATCAGCTTTTCCGCCGCGGCGCGAGCAATGTATTTCCCTGTTTCCACCGACCCGGTAAAGGTGACTTTGCCGACCTTGGGATGGGCCACCAACGGTGCGCCGCAGCTTGGGCCATCGCCGGACAAGATATTGGCCACGCCTTCGGGCAGCACCTCATTCAGGATCTCCATGACGCGTAGCGCGGCCAGAGGGGCCTCTTCAGCCGATTTGACCACCACCGTATTGCCGGCGGCCAAGGCTGGAGCGATTTTGAACGCCATCAGCATCAATGGGACATTCCAGGGAATGATCGCCGCCACCACGCCAATGGGCTCGCGCTGCGTAAAGGTAAGCATTTTCGGATTGAAGGGAACGGTTTCACCTTTAAGCTCGCTGGTGAGGCCACCGTAGAAACTGAAGCACTCCGCCACCAAAGAGGCCTCTACCCGGCTTTCCGTGCGTATGGCCTTGCCGGTTTCCATCACCAGCAACTGCGCAATTTCCTCGGCATGCTGCAACAGAAGGCGAGCGCATTCGTTCAGGGCTTTGCCGCGCTCTTTGGTCGATGTCTGCGCCCAGGCCGTCTGGGCCTTCAATGCGGCCTCGACGGCCCGATTGACGTCTTGCACGTCACCATTGGCCGCTTGGCCTATTTCCTTGCCGGTGGCCGGATTGACCACTGAAAAGGTTTCCCCCGACACTGCGGCTTCCAGCCTGCCATTGATAAGATGCAATCCAGACAAGCGCTTTGCCAATGCTCCGGCAGCCGCCGCAGCTTGAGTCCGATCAGTCACAATAGTCTCCTTTGTCGTTTTATGTCTTTATCAATCAAGCAAAGCTACTTTCCATTAAACTGGGGCGCGCGCTTTTCTTTCCAGGCCAGGGCCCCTTCCGCCATATCGCTGGACGCCTCCGACCTGTGCACGCGCTGCTCGATATCGTCAATGTCGACCTGCCCCCTGGCAATCAGATTCAAATGCTTTTTAATACCCGCCAAAGCCTGCGGCGCCATGCCGGCCAGCAACGCGGAAAACTCATCCAGGCGGGGCAATAGCTTTTCGGCTGGCACCCGCTCGGTCAGGAAGCCGATTCTCAACATTTCGTCCGCGTCGATTTTTTCAGCGGTCAGAAAAAGCCTTTTTGCCTGATTCAAGCCAAGCCGGGTGATATAACGGGACATGCCGCCCGGATAAAAAGAAAGGCCCAGCCTGGCTGCGGGCATGAACATATTGGCTTGCTCCGTACCGATGCGAAAATCGCAGGCCAGGCCCAGATCGGTGCCGCCGCCGTACGCGCCGCCATTAATGGCCGCAATCGTCACGGGCCGAGCCGCTTCAACCAGATCGATGGTTTCCCCAAAGAACAAAGAGCTTGGAGCGTCGTCGGCCGCCAAAGCGGAAATATCGTAACCGGCGCAAAAATACTTGCCCTCAGCCGTAAAACGCAGGACCAGGATGTCTTCATTTTGGTTGACCGTATCGAGATGATTGCGCAGAACGCGAAGATCATCAGGGCTTAATCGATTGGCATAGTTGGGATTGCATAAGCGAATGGTCGCGATCCGGCCCTCGATAACGAGTTCCGGCGCTGCGGCCCGATTTTCCCTGTCCTGAATGACAAGCGGCTTTGGCATTTCAGTCTCTGCGTCCTTATCGAGGAACATGTCCTCTGTGCTGATGATTCGGTTCTACAAGGCTTGCGCCGCGTTTACTTGCGCGCTGCGCTGCAGCTCGTTTCCTCATCCTGATGAATCACGTTTTTTTCCAGCAAACGCTCGATCTGTTCTGCATCGAAACCATAATCGGCAAATACGCTAACGGTATGCTGTCCGAATACAGGCGGCGCTGTCCTGACCGATGTGCCGTCTTCAATATGGCTCATGCTGAGCGGCAGGCCTACTTGCTTCAACCCGCCCAGCACGGGGTGCTCAACCTCTTGAACCAGCTTGCACGCCAGGACCTGGGGATCATTGAACACATCGTTCAACTTATTGATCGGACCCGCCGGGATACCATTTTCGATCATTATCGGCGTCCACTCCATGCGAGTCTTGCGTTTAAGACTGGTCTCGAGTTCGTCCTTAAGCGCGTGCCGATTCGCCATACGATCCGCGTTGGTTAAAAATCGGGGATCGGCGCCCAGGCGCTCAAGCTCCAGGATGGAACAAAGCTTCAGCCACATCGCCTGGGTGGCCGGCGCCAAGTTCAATGGGCCATCGGCGGTATCGAATGTGCCGTAGGGCGCAATCACCGGGTGGACATTGCCGCAAGGCTCTGGCACCTCGTTCACGCTTAAATAGCGCTGGCCCTGAACACTGAGCAAACCCAGCAAGCTGGCCAGCAGCGAGGTTTCGACATGCTGGCCCCGGCCGCTGCTTTGACGCTCGATGACCGCCGCCAATATGCCAATCACCATCCACATGCCCGCAGTCAGGTCACCGATGGCCGTACCGACGCGAGTAGGCCCGGATTCGGGTGTTCCCGTCAGGCTCATGAAACCCGAATAGCCTTGGGCAATCTGGTCAAAGCCGGCCCAGTACTTGGCGGGCCCTTTGCTGCCGAAACCGGAAATCGACGCCAGGATAAGATCGGGTTTTTGCGCAGAAAGCGCTTCGTAGCCCAGCCCCATTTTCTCCATCGTGCCTACTTTAAAGTTTTCAACGACGATGTCCGACTTAAGCGCCATCTGTTTCAACAGCGCCAGGCCTTCCTCGCTTCTGAAGTCGATGCCTATGCCCTTTTTATTGCGGTTGGCACTAAGATAATAAACACTTATATCTTCATCAAACGGCCCCCATTGGCGCACCATATCGCCACCTGGCATGGGCTCTACCTTGATCACTTCGGCTCCCAGATCGGCAAGAATCATTGTGCTGAATGGCCCCGATAAGGCACGCGTTAAATCAAGCACTTTTAATCCGGCTAGGGGAAGGCTCATTGCGACGGTCTCCTTGAAGTAATTTTTATTCTAGGTAAAGATCACCACGGTTGAAAATACTATTTATCGATCATGCCATAAGGTAAACTTATTTCAGAATTTCCCATACACAGAGGGGTCCATGAATTTACGTCAGCTTCAGTATTTTGTACGGGTTTTCGAACTGCAAAATATGACCCGGGCCGCAGAAAGCCTGCACGTCGCGCAACCAGCCCTTAGCCAGCAGATGTCCCTGCTTGAGCAGGACCTAGGAGTACGGTTGCTGGTGCGCGGATCCAAAGGCGTGCACGCCACCGCTGAAGGCGTACTTTTATACCGCCACGCACAGACCATTTTGCGGCAAGTGGACACCACGCGCAGCTTATTAAGCAAGACAGACAATCAAATCACCGGCACGGTATCGATCGGCCTGGCATCAAGCACCGCCCGAATGCTGTCCTTGCCTTTAATGGTATTGGTAAAACGCGAACTTCCGTCGATAGTGCTGGAAATAGTGGATATTCCAAGTGCCGACCTGACAAAACTGGTCTTGCAAGGACGTGTCGACTTTTCGCTTTCGCCCGATCAGCAACCCATCAAGGGTGTGTCGATTACCCCGTTGCTGATTGAAGACCTTTATCTGTTGACGCACTCCAGCCTGAAACTTCCCAAGGAAAATGTAGCGATCAGCAGCATCAGCAATTTACCGCTCATTTTACCCAGCTTGCCCAACAAGCTTCGGGCTCGCGTCGATCATGCTTTTTTAACGGCCCGGCTTACTTATAATTTATTTGCTGAAGCCAGTACATCGGCCATTTTGATACCGGCAGTACGAGAAGCCATCGCCGCGACCATTTTGCCCTATTCCGCCGCACAACCGGAAATAAGCAATGGCACGATTACACCGCATTCACTGGACTTCGAGCTCTCGCGCGAAATCGTCTTATGCTCGAGCGACAGCTTGGCATTGACGCCGGCAGTCAACAAAGTCATCGATTTATGCAAGGGGCTGATCAAGGAATTGATCGAGAATGGGGTTTGGCCAGGTTGCCGAATTTTATATTAGGGAAGGCGAACTGTATCGATGAGCGCGTCGCGGACGCGTCCCGTCGCCGGCCTGGCGGGCTCGGGGATACCTAACAGGGATAGGCAATACAAAGACGGGGGCCGGCGCGGGGCACGGCCCTTGCGGCGGGCGGCGGCCTCTAAACCGTTCGCCCAAAAAACAACCCCCCACCGTGATCACACGGTGGGGGGTTGAGCAATAAGAGCCTGACGATGACCTACTTT
>LNAP01001374.1_pt1 | contig 25941 bp, 22 predicted proteins | sample 602601 | NCBI WGS metagenome assembly LNAP01 (sample SAMN02440304, study PRJNA202911) | soil metagenome | biome: Subtropical and temperate rainforests or woodlands; isolation source: soil samples (1 kg each in a 20% v/v slurry with milli Q water) were... ...
ACGGAGGTAGTAAGTGGTTTTCAGACCACGGTACCAGGCCATGCGGTAGGTCACGTCCAGCTTCTTGCCCGATGCGCCAGCGATGTACAGGTTCAGCGACTGAGCCTGGTCGATCCACTTCTGACGACGGCTTGCCGCGTCGACGATCCACTTGGTGTCCACTTCGAAGGCGGTTGCGTAAAGCTCCTTGAGCTCCTGCGGGATGCGTTCGATTTGCTGTACGGAACCGTCGTAGTACTTCAGGTCGTTGATCATGACCGAGTCCCACAGGTCGCGAGCCTTGAGGTCGCGGACCAGGTATGGGTTGATCACGGTGAACTCGCCGGAGAGGTTCGATTTCACGTACAGGTTCTGGTAGGTCGGTTCGATCGACTGCGATACGCCGGTGATGTTGGCGATGGTCGCGGTCGGGGCGATGGCCATGATGTTGGAGTTACGAATGCCTTTCTGCACACGGGCACGTACCGGCGCCCAGTCCAGGGTTTCGTTCAGGTCAACGTCGATGTACTTCTGGCCACGCTGTTCGATCAGGATCTGTTGCGAATCCAGCGGCAGGATGCCTTTGGACCACAGCGAACCCTGGAACGTCTCGTAAGCGCCGCGCTCGTCGGCCAGATCGCACGAAGCCTGGATCGCGTAGTAGCTGACGGCTTCCATGGAACGGTCGGCGAATTCCACAGCGGCATCGGAGCCGTAAGGAATGTGTTGCAGGTACAACGCGTCCTGGAAGCCCATGATGCCCAGGCCAACCGGACGGTGGCGCAGGTTGGAGTTCTTGGCTTGCGGCACCGAGTAGTAGTTGATGTCGATCACGTTATCGAGCATGCGCACGGCAACGTCGATGGTGCGCTTGAGCTTGGCGGTGTCCAGCTTGCCGTCGACGATGTGGTTCGGCAGGTTGATCGAGCCCAGGTTGCAGACTGCAATCTCGTCCTTGTTGGTGTTCAGGGTGATCTCGGTGCACAGGTTCGAGCTGTGAACCACGCCCACGTGCTGCTGCGGGCTGCGCAGGTTGCACGGGTCTTTGAAGGTCAACCATGGGTGGCCGGTTTCGAACAGCATCGAGAGCATCTTGCGCCACAGATCCTTGGCCTGGATGGTCTTGAACAGTTTCACTTTGCCCGGGTATTCGGTCAGCGCTTCGTAGTACTCGTAACGTTCCTGGAAGGCCTTGCCGGTCAGGTCGTGCAGATCCGGCACTTCCGATGGCGAGAACAGGGTCCACGGGCCGTCATCGAAGACGCGCTTCATGAACAGGTCAGGGATCCAGTTGGCGGTGTTCATGTCGTGGGTACGACGACGATCATCGCCGGTGTTCTTGCGCAGCTCGATGAACTCTTCGATGTCCATGTGCCAGGTTTCCAGGTATGCACAGACCGCGCCTTTGCGCTTGCCGCCCTGGTTGACTGCTACTGCGGTGTCGTTGACGACTTTCAGGAACGGCACGACGCCCTGGGATTTGCCGTTGGTGCCCTTGATGTAAGAGCCCAGCGCGCGAACCGGCGTCCAGTCGTTGCCCAGGCCACCGGCGAATTTGGACAACATGGCGTTGTCGTGGATCGCGTGATAAATGCCCGACAGGTCATCCGGCACGGTGGTCAGGTAGCAGCTGGACAGCTGCGGACGCAAAGTACCGGCGTTGAACAGGGTTGGCGTCGAGGACATGTAGTCGAAGGACGACAACAGGTTGTAGAACTCGATGGCGCGATCTTCCCGGGCGTTCTCTTCAATCGCCAGGCCCATGGCCACACGCATGAAGAAGATCTGCGGCAGTTCGAAACGCACGCCATCCTTGTGGATGAAGTAACGGTCGTACAGGGTTTGCAGGCCCAGGTACGTGAACTGCTGATCGCGCTCGTGGTTGATCGCCTTGCCCAGTTTTTCCAGGTCGAAGCTGGCCAGGATCGGGTTGAGCAGTTCGTATTGAATGCCTTTGGCGATGTACGAAGGCAGGGCCTTGGCGTACAGGTCGACCATTTCGTGGTGCGTGGCGCTTTCGGCGACTTCCAGGAAACTCAGGCCTTCGGCACGCAGGGTGTCCATCAGCAGGCGGGCGGTGACGAACGAGTAGTTCGGCTCACGCTCGACCAGGGTGCGCGCGGTCATCACCAGTGCGGTGTTGACGTCTTTGAGCGCCACGCCGTCGTACAGGTTCTTCAGGGTTTCGCTCTGGATCAGGTTCGCATCGACTTCTTCCAGCCCTTCGCAGGCTTCAGTGACGATGGTGTTCAGGCGACCCATGTCCAGCGGCGCAATACTGCCGTCGGCGCGGGTGATGCGGATCGACGGATGCGCCTGGACCGGTGCTTCGCTGGTGCGCACGGCACGTTCCTTGGCGCGGGAATCACGGTAGATCACGTAGTCGCGAGCGACTTTCTGCTCGCCGGCGCGCATCAGGGCCAGTTCGACCTGATCCTGGATTTCTTCGATGTGGATGGTGCCGCCCGAAGGCATGCGACGCTTGAAGGTGGCGCTGACTTGTTCGGTCAGGCGCGCAACGGTGTCGTGGATACGCGAAGACGCAGCGGCGGTACCGCCCTCAACTGCGAGAAACGCTTTGGTGATGGCGACGGTGATTTTGTCATCCGTGTACGGGACGACGGTGCCGTTACGCTTGATCACGCGCAGCTGACCGGGAGCGGTCGCGGACAGGTCCTGTTGCGATTGGCCTGACTGCGGCGCCGGGTTCGGCGAGTTCTCGCGAGTTGTGTCTGTTTGCATGGGTGTCTCCACGTTCTTTAAGTTTGTATGGGTACTGGTCCGTACCCACCGTTCCGTCTTGAAGGCATTCAGTCGACAAACGTCGGCTGTAACGACTTCAAAATGGATAAAGGGCAGCGGATCGCGCTGCCCCGGCTTTGAAGTCAAAAAAGGTAACGAATCGTTGCTCGCTACCTCTGGAAAATCTCTGGAAGAGTGCTCGTTTTATATTGCAACAAATGTACTGATCTGCCGTAGTCAACGGGACATCCGGCTCTGGTTTTGGCAGGCGGACCTTTGGCCATCAAACAGGCCTTTGGTTCACCCTCAAAACCTTGAGAAAAATGCTTGAAATTCCCGTTCTACTTGTGTTGGGTTTTTATCGCAAAACCCTATATGTAGGGTTTTTTTCGTGGCGGGCTACAAGATAATGCGTTTTGGACATCAATTGCAACGCATGATCTGTGGATAAAGCTGTGTGTAAATCCTGTATGAAATCGCCAAACTGCGTGTAGGCCGCAGAACTACTGGACCTGACCGTTTGTCATGCTCGTTAACGATTTTTAACAGGTGCCGAGGGTTTTTTGCGGGCGCGAACCCTATCACAAAAAATGCATCTCGCAAGCCCGATCTGGCATGTGGTGTGCTTGCTGCGGGCGGTTGCTACACTCGCTGCCAATTGCGTTCCGGTCTGGCCCATTTCCGCGGGCAACAGCTTATTAATAAGAACAACAGCTCAAGAGGCCCCCTGTGGAGCGAGAAGCCTGGCACGTATTGATTGTCGAAGATGACCGGCGTCTGGCCGAGCTGACCCGCGATTACCTTGAGAACAACGGTTTGCGGGTCAGCATCGAAGGCGATGGCGCCCTGGCGGCTGCGCGGATCCTTGCCGAACAGCCTGATCTGGTGATTCTGGACCTGATGCTGCCGGGCGAAGATGGCCTGAGCATCTGCCGCAAGGTGCGCGACCGCTTTGATGGGCCGATCCTGATGCTCACGGCGCGTACCGACGATTCCGATCAAATCCAGGGGCTGGACACCGGCGCGGATGACTTTGTCTGCAAACCGGTGCACCCGCGCGTGTTGCTGGCGCGAATTCATGCGCTGTTGCGGCGCAGCGAACCGCCGCAGGCCCCGGCGGGCGAGTTGCGGCGGCTGGTGTTCGGGCCGCTGGTGGTCGACAACGCATTGCGTGAAGCCTGGTTGCAGGAACGCAGCATCGATCTGACCAGTGCTGAGTTCGATCTGCTGTGGTTGTTGGTGGCCAATGCCGGGCGGATTCTGTCCCGGGAGGAAATCTTCACTGCGCTGCGTGGTTTCGGCTACGACGGCCAGGATCGCTCGATCGACGTCCGCATCTCGCGCATTCGCCCCAGAATCGGCGACGATCCCGATCATCCACGCCTGATCAAGACGGTGCGCAGTAAAGGCTATCTGTTCGTGCCGGAAGCGGCGCAGGCGATGCCGCTTTCATGATGGGCGATGCGTCGTTGGAGCGAGGCTTGCCCGCGAACAGGCTGGGACAGGCTCCGACTATCTTGCTGACTGCACCGCCGTCTTCCCGGATAAAACCGGTCCCACACAGACTGTGTGAAAACGTCACGAGCGAAGGCAAGACAAGGCAAAAACAGGCGGAAAAGCGGAGTCTAGGTGTTCTAAATGAGCACTTTCCGCCTGTTTTTAACGCAGTATTGCCGAGCGCAGTAGTTTTCACACAGTCTGCACAGGATCGCGCCGATTTTGACGTTGCGGGAGCGAACTTGTTCGCGAAGAGGCCCGACCAGTGAGTGCATCAGGACCTGACACACCGCTTTCGCGAGCAAGCTCGCTCCCACAGAAAATCAACTTCTTATGAACTCAATCTTCCTGCGCATCTACGGCGGCATGCTGGGCGTGCTGGTTCTGGTCGCACTGCTGGGCGTATTGAGCCTGCACCTGCTCAATCAGGTCCGCACCGAGCAATACCGGGATCAATTGGCTCACGGCACCTTTGCGTTGATGGCCGACAATCTGCAACTGATGGATGCGATCGAACGTCATCGCGCCCTTGCTGTGTGGGAGCGATTGCTCGGCATTCCGCTGACGCTGCAAACCGCCGAGCAGGCGCAGTTGAGCGGCAGCACGCGTAATCGCCTGCAGCGTGGGCAAGTGGTGGTGGAACAGACTGGCCCGCACGCCGCCAAGGTCTACCGGCAGATCAGCAACAGCGAGCCGTTGCTGCTCACCGGTGAAGTGCAGCAGATCACCGAGCAGTTGGCGCGGGCGACAATCTTCCTGTTGATCGATGAACTGGTGCGTTTCCCGGTCGCCGAGCAGCCGGCCCGCCTCGAAGCTTTGCGCCTGAGCAAGGGCTTTGGTTTTGATCTGCAACTGATCCCGCTGGACAAGGCCGACGTGGATGATGACCAACGGCGCCGGGTTTACGAGGGCGACACGGTCATGGCTTTGGGTAAGGGCGGCGATTCGATCCGGGTGTTTGCCGGCATCGTCGACACGCCTTGGGTGCTGGAAATCGGCCCGTTGTATCAGATGAGCCCGTATCCGCCCGAGTTGTTGGTGTTGATCGCTTTTCTTGGGCTGTGTCTGATCGGTCTGGTGGTGTATTTGCTGGTGCGTCGCCTTGAGCGACGCCTGCTGGAACTGGAAGCCGCCGCGACGTTGCTCGCCCAGGGCAGCCTGGAAACCCGCGTGCCGGATTCTGGCGCGGATTCGGTCGGTCGGCTGGCGGTGGCGTTCAACGGCATGGCCGAGCATTTGCAACGCTCCCTGACCATTCAGCGCGAACTGGTGCGCGCCGTGTCCCATGAACTGCGCACGCCCGTGGCGCGTCTGCGCTTCGGGCTGGAAATGATTGGCGACGCCACGACCCCTGAAACCCGGCATAAATACATGGTCGGCATGGACAGCGATATCCAGGACCTCGACAAGTTGGTGGATGAAATGCTGACCTACGCGCGCCTGGAGCAGGGCGCGCCAACCCTGAATTTCCAGAGCATTGATCTGCAGCGTTTGCTCGACCAAGTGATCGCCGAGCTGGCGCCGTTGCGCGCCGATGTGCGCGTGTCACGCGGCGTTTGTACCGAACTTGCCGAGGGCGAGACCGCCTGGGTTGAGGCTGAGCCGCGCTACCTGCATCGGGCGTTGCAGAATCTGGTGAGCAATGCGATGCGCCATGCTGAGTCCGAGGTGCGGATCAGCTTCGAACTGTCGGCGGAGCGTTGCCGCATCGATATCGAAGACGACGGACCGGGCATTCCCGAAAGCGCCTGGGACCGCATCTTCACGCCTTTCATGCGCCTCGACGACAGCCGCACCCGCGCGTCCGGCGGCCATGGCTTGGGGTTGTCGATCGTGCGGCGCATCATCCACTGGCATGGCGGTCGGGCCCTGATCGGCCGCAGCTCCAGCCTGGGCGGCGCGTGTTTCAGCCTGGCCTGGCCGCGCACGCAGGAGCCGCAATGAAGTTTGCCGGTGCGCTGCAACCGTTCGGCCGCACGCTGCTGGCCGCCAACACTGCACAACCGTTGCATGGCATGCCGGAACTGCTCAGGCCCGAGGAGCTGGATGCGCTGCTGTTGAAGGTCTATGGCGCGCAATTGATCGCCAGCCATTTGCCGGTGCTGGTGTCCCAGTGGTCCAAGTATTACTTCATGCAACTGATCCCGCCGGTTGTGGCTGCTCGCTTGCTGGGCAACTGGCGCTGGCCGCTAGCCCTCGAACAGGTGAGCCTGGCGCTGGATGAGCGCGGCTTGCCCGCAGGTGTCTGGCTCGGCGCGGGCCGGGGTGGTCAGCTTGAAGCTCCTGAGCCTTTTGCCGAGTTGCTTGATGACAATCTGCAGCCGTTCATTGCAGCGTTAGCGGCCTACGGGGGCGTGGCGAGCAGCGTCCTGTGGGGCAACGCCGGGGATTATCTGGAAACCTGCCTTCGCCAGCTGCGCCCGTTAACCGACAAACCGCTGGATGACGGCTATGCGCTGCTCAATAGCAGACAGAGAGCGGATGGACGACCTAACCCGTTGTTCAAGGCCGTGCGCTATGTCGGCAAGCTACCACGCCGACAGCGTCGCAGCTGTTGCTTGAGTTATCAGGTGGAGTGGGTCGGGCGGTGTGAGCATTGCCCATTGAGTGTTTGATTCAACTGTAGGAGGGGACTTGTCCCCGATCACAATGGGTCAGGCAACGAGATTGTCGGGGATTTGACGACGTCTTCGGGGACAAGTCCCCTCCTACCTGTTCGTTGTCTGTTGCGCGAGTCAAACCCTTATCAACCCGCAATGCTCACCAGACTCAACACATGCGCGTCCTGCACGCTGAATTGCCCGTCCAGCTCCTTGCCGTTATGCCATTCGCTGGACAGGTCGGTCAGCAGGCGCAGGCGGGCGTGGCCGTCATCGGACCATTGCAGCAGTTGCGCGTGTTCGAAGTAGAAACGCTGTTGCACGATGGGATACAGCGCCTTGAACAGCGCTTCCTTGATGGAAAACGTCAGAGTCACCCGTAGCGCGATCTGCTCGGCGGGCCCAGCGGCCATTTGCGCCATTTCCTCAGCTGTGAGGATTTCCCCGGCCAGTCGCGTGGCGCGTTCCGGGCTGAGCATGTTTTCCGTATCCAGTCCCAATCCGCGCCATTGCTGCTTGTGGGCCACGATGGCTGCGGCCCAGCCGGTGCTGTGAGTGATCGACCCGCAAATATCATCCGGCCAGATCGGTGCGCGGTCTTCACCCATGTCCGGCGCCAACTGCCGCCCATCCAGTCGCCGCGTGGCTTCCATGGCGCATAACCGTCCGGCGAGAAACTCGGTCTGCCGCTTGGCCACCGAACGCTGAATGCTGGCGGGCTGGGCGATCAGACAGCGCTGGAAGTCGCCTTCCACCAGTTGAGCCGGATTGAAACGGCCGCTCACCAACACCGCGCCGTCCAGGATTTGAGGCAATGGCCAATGATGAGTCAGCGCGGGGCAGCAGGCGGGCAGTTTCGTGGTTTGGGTCATGGGCGGCATTTTGCCGGGGGAATGGGAAATGGGGAAGGGCGGTCAGCTTCGGCCAAATTTTTGGAAGAGAAGCAAATCCCGTTGGAGCGAGGCTTGCCCGCGAAGAGGCCAGGGAATCCGGTGTCTTCCTGGCCCTGGAAATGGTCTTCGCGAGCAAGCTCGTTTTCACACAGTCTGCACAACTATCGCTCCCTATATGTGACGGGTTTTAAGCCCCAAACACCCGCTTCAAGAACACTTGCATATCCATCCACGAACGCTTGTCGGCCGCCTCGTTGTAGCCGATATCCGGTCCACCGTGTTCGCCATGGCTGAGGCGGTCGGCGTCAGGATTGGTAAAGCCGTGCTTGGCGCCTTCGATGCTGACGAACTTGTAGTCGGCACCGGCCTTGTCCATTTCGTTCTTGAATGCCACGACGTCGTCCGATTTGACCATGCTGTCCTGAGCGCCGTGTTCCACCAGCATTGGAACCTTCATGCTGCCGGGCGTGGCAGGCGTGTCAGTGGCCAACGCGCCGTGGAAGCTGACTACGCCAGCCAGCGGCGCACCGCGGCGGGCGGCGTCGAGCACGATCTTGCCGCCAAAGCAGTAGCCGATGGCGGCGACCTTGTCCGGGTTGGTCTCTGGCTGTTTTTTCAATTGCTCAAGCCCGGCATCGAAGCGTTGGGCGGCAGCCTTGCTGTCCTTGAGCGCCGCCTGCATGAAGGCCATGGCGTCTTTGGGGTGCTCGGTGTTCTTGCCTTCGCCATACATATCAATGGCCATCGCGCTGTAACCCAGCGCGGCCAGTTGACGGGCGCGCTGCTTGGCGTAGTCGTTCAGCCCCCACCATTCATGGACGACGATGATGCCGGGGCGCTGGCCTTTGACAGCGTCGTCATAAGCGTAATAACCCACCAGTTTGCTGCCGTCGGCGCTTTGGTAGTCCACCTGCCGGGTCTTTATTTCCGCCTGGGCCAGGCTTGCCAGCCCCATCATCAGCAATGCAATCCAGAAACGCATGATCAGCTCCTTCTCTTGTTAAGCGCGGTATCGCGGGATGATGGGCAAGCCTAGTCGATTGTGCCTGCCGGTGTGGCAGCCAATGCGGTAGATAGTTATTCAGCCGTCGGACAGGGTCTATGAGAGGGTGTTCAGGGGCGGTTCAGGGCGCCGGGATTAGTCTGAAGCCGTACTCAGACAGCGCGATGCGCGAGCGGAGGTGACTATGCTGACATTCAACAAGTTTTTCCTGGCCCTGGCTTTTCTTGGCGGCAGTGCGGCTGCGCAAGCTGCCGACGGCGCGCTGGAACTGACGCCGTTGCCGCCGGGCAAGACCAGCGAGCGCATGGACCGAACCGAGAGCGAGCTGGGTCACGGGACGAGCAATGTGTGGAGCCAGGGCTTGAGCCAGCAGAATGCCGATCATCCGCATGCGTTCCAGCCGTATTATTCAACCCATTACCCGGACCTTTCCGGCACCCACAACGGGCGGCCGGTAACGAAGCAGAGCCTGTCGGGCCATTACGATCTGAGCCTGACGCAGATCGGCAGCACTAATCTGTTCAGGGCTGGCACAATCGGCCCGGGCGATGCGGTTCAGGCATCGACGGGTTTGACCGGCAGCCCGCAAGACTGGCAGCCGACACATTACCGGTTGTGATTGACCGATCAGGCCTACCGGTCGTTGCGATCTGAAATTCATCAAATTGAGCTGGCATGCCCAGGAGAGCGTCATGAAGTTGTTGGTGGTTGAGGATGAGGCCTTGTTGCGGCATCACTTGCTGACCCGGCTGACCGAGTCCGGTCACGTGGTCGAGGCGGTGGCCAATGCCGAGGAGGCGCTTTATCAGGCCGGACAGTTCAATCACGACCTCGCAGTGATCGACCTTGGGCTGCCCGGGATGGGCGGTCTGGACCTGATTCGCCAGTTGCGTGCCCAAGGCAAGGCCTTTCCGATCCTGATCCTGACGGCGAGGGGCAACTGGCAGGACAAGGTTGAAGGGCTGGCGGCGGGCGCGGATGACTACGTGGTCAAGCCGTTCCAGTTCGAAGAGCTGGAGGCCCGCCTCAATGCGCTCTTGCGGCGCTCCAGCGGTTTCATTCAGGCGACCATTGTGGCTGGGCCGTTATTGCTCGATCTCAACCGCAAGCAGGCGTCCATGGACGAGCAGCCGTTGGCGCTGACCGCCTATGAATACCGGATTCTCGAATACCTGATGCGCCATCATCAGCAAGTGGTGCCCAAGGAGCGCTTGATGGAGCAGCTGTACCCCGATGATGAAGAGCGCGATCCCAATGTGATCGAGGTGCTGGTCGGTCGCCTGCGCCGTAAAATCGAAGGCTCCAATGCCTTCAAGCCCATCGAAACCGTACGCGGGCTGGGTTACCTGTTTTCCGAGCGCTGTAAATGATTCGTTCGCTGCACCTGCGGCTGCTGATCGGTGCCGCGACCCTGGCGGTGATTTTCATGCTGTTGATGTTGCCTGCCTTGCAAGGCGCTTTCAGCCTGGCGCTGCGCAGTTCCATCGAGCAGCGCCTGGCGTCGGACGTCACGACGCTGATTTCCGCTGCGCGGGTCGAAAACGGGCATCTGTTGATGCCATCGGTGCTGCCTGGCGAGCAGTTCAACCTGCCGTCGAGCCGCCTGTTGGGCTACATCTATAACCGCCAGGGTGAACTGGTCTGGCGTTCTCTGGCCACTGAAGACGAATTCATTGATTACCAGCCGCGTTATGACGGCAATGGCAGCGAGTTCGCCAAGATCAAGGAGCCCAACGGCGAAGAGTTTTTCGTTTATGACGTCGAAATCAAGTTGCTCGGCGGGCGCAATGCCGCGTTCAGCATCGTCGCCTTGCAACCGGTGCGCGAGTATCAGGAAACCGTAGCGGCGCTGCGTAAAAAACTCTATCTGGGCTTCGGCGCGGCATTGCTGGTCTTGCTGGCGCTGCTCTGGATCGGCTTGACCTGGGGCCTGCGCGCGTTGCGCGGCTTGAGCCAGGAGCTCGATCAGGTGGAATCCGGTGCGCGGGACAGTCTGAGTGAAAGTCATCCCAGCGAATTGTTGCGGCTGACCGGTTCCTTGAATCGCCTGCTGCTCAGCGAGCGCGAGCAGCGCATCCGTTATCGCGATTCTCTCGGCGATCTGGCCCATAGCCTGAAAACCCCGTTGGCGGTCTTGCAGGGCGTCAGCGAGACCATGGCCAAGCGTCCGGAAGATCTGGAACAGGCGCGCATTCTGCAATCGCAGATCGAGCGCATGAGCCAGCAGATCGGCTACCAGTTACAACGCGCCAGCCTGCGCAAGAGCGGTCTGGTGCGGCATCACGTGGCGTTGCGGCCGGTGGTTGAAAGCCTGTGCAATACGCTGGAAAAGGTCTATCGCGACAAGCAGGTCAAGGTCACCCTGGATCTGCCCGAAGAGTGCGTGGTGCCCATGGAGCAGGGCGCGTTGCTGGAAATGCTCGGCAATCTGCTGGAAAACGCCTATCGCCTGTGCCTGAGCGAAGTGCGAGTCAGCCTGCGCACCGGTGAAGATGGCGATGAGTTGTGTGTCGAAGACGACGGCCCCGGCGTACCCGCAAGCCAGCGCGAGCGCATTCTGCAACGGGGTGAACGGCTGGATCGCCAGAACCCCGGGCAGGGCATCGGTCTGGCGGTGGTCAAGGACATCATTGAAAGCTACGGCGCGCGGTTGACCCTGGAGGATTCGGCTCTGGGCGGTGCGGCGTTCAGGATTCATTTCTAAACGCTGTAGGGGATCCCTCGTCGCTCCAACGAGCATTCATGAGGCGGATACCCGCCATCGTCGTCGATAATTTTCGGCTAATGGGCGGAAAACCGCCACGCGCGTGGTAGCTCAGGAAGCCCTTTCGTCATCAAGCCCCTGCATCCGTTGACTGTCCGCCGCTTTTTCGGAACTGGCACGCACCTTGCGATATGTGCGGTAGAGGTCTGCTCCATGCAGCTCGCCAAAACAAATCCCTCCAGTTGCAGGAGGGTTAGCTCGTTAGGTGCCGCGTGCGTCAGTTGGATGATGCCGACGACACTCTTGAGGACTTCAACATGACGACTCGTCAGCCCCTGTATAAATCCCTGTACTTCCAGGTGATCGTAGCAATCGTGATCGGCGTTCTGATCGGCCACTTCTATCCGGATACCGGCAAGGCCCTCAAGCCGCTGGGCGACGGGTTCATCAAACTGATCAAGATGGTCATTGCCCCAATCATCTTCTGCACTGTGGTCAGCGGTATCGCTGGGATGCAGAACATGAAGTCGGTCGGCAAGACCGGTGGCTACGCGCTGCTGTACTTCGAAATCGTTTCTACTATTGCCTTGCTGATCGGTCTGGTCGTGGTCAACGTTGTTCAACCGGGCGCCGGCATGAACATCGACGTCACCACGCTGGATGCCTCGAAAATCGCCGCTTACGTAACAGCGGGTAAAGATCAGAGCATCGTTGGCTTCATCCTTAATGTGATCCCGAACACCATCGTGGGTGCCTTCGCCAACGGCGACATCCTGCAGGTATTGATGTTCTCGGTGATCTTCGGCTTCGCCCTTCATCGCCTGGGTGCCTACGGCAAGCCGGTCCTGGACTTCATCGATCGCTTCGCTCACGTGATGTTCAACATCATCAACATGATCATGAAGCTGGCGCCACTGGGTGCTTTCGGCGCCATGGCGTTCACCATCGGTGCCTACGGCGTGAGCTCGCTGGTGCAGCTGGGCCAGTTGATGATCTGCTTCTACATCACCTGCGTCGTGTTTGTGCTGGTCGTGCTGGGCGGTATCGCTCGCGCTCACGGTTTCAGCATCATCAAGCTGATCCGCTATATCCGTGAAGAGCTGCTGATCGTGCTGGGTACTTCTTCTTCGGAATCGGCGCTGCCTCGCATGCTGATCAAGATGGAACGCCTGGGCGCACAGAAGTCGGTTGTTGGTCTGGTGATCCCGACCGGCTACTCGTTCAACCTGGACGGTACTTCGATCTACCTGACCATGGCGGCCGTGTTCATCGCGCAAGCGACCAACACCCACATGGACATCACGCATCAGATCACTCTGCTGCTGGTGCTGCTGCTGTCGTCCAAAGGTGCTGCTGGCGTGACCGGTAGCGGCTTTATCGTACTGGCTGCAACCCTGTCGGCTGTTGGTCACCTGCCGGTTGCCGGTCTGGCGCTGATCCTGGGCATCGACCGCTTCATGTCTGAAGCCCGCGCCCTGACCAACCTGGTGGGCAACGCTGTTGCCACGCTGGTGGTTGCCAAGTGGGTTGGCGAACTCGACAACGACCAGCTGCAATCGGAGCTGATCTCTGGCGGCCGTGGCATCGACAACACCGGTCCGGTGGACGATCTGGGCGTAGCAGAGCTGGCTCCTGAGCCGCTGACTCGTCCTATCCCGACACGTAAACCTGTTTAAGGGTACGCGTCGCACAAAAAACCCATCTTCGGATGGGTTTTTTTATTCCTGCGATTGCCCGGCAGGATGTTCAACCGGGCTACGCTGAACGCACTTCAGTCTCGCCAAGGAGCGTTCATGCAAGGTCCGCTGTCGTCACTCAAAGTGCTGGATTTTTCAACCCTGCTACCGGGCCCGTTCGCGTCGTTGTTGCTCGCGGACATGGGCGCCGAGGTGCTGCGCATCGAAGCGCCGAGCCGCCCCGATCTGCTGCGCAGCCTGCCGCCCCATGATCAAGGTACGGCCGCCAGCCACGCCTGGCTGAACCGCAATAAACGCAGTCTGGCGCTGGACTTGAAGCAGCCCGCCGCGCTGGAGGTGATCAGGCGTCTGGTAGTGGATTACGACATCGTCCTGGAACAATTCCGCCCCGGCGTGATGGAGCGACTGGGGATTGGCTACGAAGCCCTCAAGGCGCTCAATCCGCGCCTGATCTACGTCGCGATCACCGGTTATGGCCAGACCGGGCCGTACCGCGACAGGGCGGGGCACGATATCAATTATCTGGCGCTGGCCGGCGTTGCCAGCTACACCGGGCGACGTGAAAGCGGGCCGCTGCCGCTGGGTATACAGGCGGCGGACGTGGCGGGCGGTTCGCTGCATGGCGTGATCGGTCTGCTGGCTGCCGTGGTCGCGCGCCAGCAAACCGGGCTGGGGCAATACGTCGATGTGAGCATGACCGACTGCGCGTTCAGTCTTAACGCAATGGCCGGCGCGGGTTATCTGGCCTGTGGCATTGAGCCCGAGCGGGAGAATCAACTGCTCAACGGCGGCAGCTTCTACGACTATTACCGCAGTCGCGACGGGCGCTGGTTTGCCGTGGGTAGCCTGGAACCGGCGTTCATGCAGGCTTTGTGCGCTGCGCTGGACAGACCGGAGCTGGCGACGCAAGGCTTGTCTTCTTCGCCAGAGGTCCAGGCCACGCTGAAAAACGAGCTGAGAATGGAGTTCGAAAAGCGCGGTTTCGCGGAGTTGCAGACATGTTTTGCCCAGATCGATGCCTGTGTTGAACCGGTGCTGAGCCTGTCCGAAGCGGTGCTGCATCCGCAATTGCAGGCGCGGGAGCTGGTTACTCAGGTGCCGAGAGAGGATGGCACTACCCAGGCACAAATTGCCTGTCCGCTGAAGTTCTCGGACGGCCTGGCGGGACCCCGCCATATTGGCGCGTCGCTGGGCGCGCACAGTGAAGAGGTGCTGGTGGAGTTGGGGTTTTCGGCTGACGAGGTGGCCGCGATGCTTGATGCAGGCGCTGTTCGGTAATGTGTGGCCCAGTGGGAGCGAGCTTGCTCGCGAAGGCTTATTTCAAGCCAATACATCTGTTGGATGTAATGGCCTCTTCGCGAGCAAGCTCGCTCCACAGAGCATAAACAACGCTACTCCACCCGCGTCTCACCGCTGAACACCAGCGTCTCCCGGCAACGCCGACATAGATAGCGCCGACCTTTCCTGACCAATTGGTGGCGCTGGGCGGAAAACGGGAAATCGCTACCAGCACAAGGGCAGCGGTAGATGTAGCGGGTTACGCTGCGGCGCTTGATGGCGTAGGTGTGGCAGCGATTGGGCGGCAATTCGTACACGCCGCGCATGATTAGCTGCCATTCTTCGCCATGTGGCTGAATGCTATCGCCGAACAGTTGATGAGCAATCAAATGCGCCACTTCATGGGGCACGGTCTGGCGCAGGAAATCTTCGCTGTTCTCGCGGTACAACTGCGGATTGAAACGCAGCAGGTTTTCGTGCAAATGCGCGACGCCCGCCTTCTGGCCGCGCAGCTTGAGGCTGACCACCGGGCGTTTGAAAGGGCGTTTGAAAAAAGCTTCGGCTTGTTGATAACAGACTTCTACACGGGTATTGAGTTGCTCGGCCATGCTTTCTCGATCTCCAGAAGAGCCAAGTATGCCGCAAAGCCGGGGCTAGCCGAAAACCCGAGCTGCCCAATGGTTGTCATTGTTCTGTGGGACCGGATAAATCCGGTCCCACAGGGATTGTGTTGAGCTCATTGCTTATTTCAATTGGTGTATTCCGGCCCTACGCCGATGCCCCACAGCACCACGGTAAACGCCATGATCGCCACCAGCACCACCAATCCCACGGCCAGTACCGAGCTTGAGAACATGAAGCCTTCGTCAGCCGGTATGCCCATGAAGGTCGGCAGCCCGACATACAGCAGGTAAACGGTGTAGCAAATGGCCGCCGTGCCGACCAGCATGCCCAGCCACATGTGCGGATAAAGCGCCGCCAGCCCGCCGATGAACAGCGGTGTCGCGGTGTAAGTCGCGAACGCGATGCAGCGCGCCAGACTCGGCGTGGCGTCGTAGGTACGGGCCATCCAGTGAATGAAACCGCCCATGACGGCGACTCCGGCGAGCATGGCGATGTACGACATTATCGTCATCCACAGCGCGCTTTCATGGGTGAGCATTACCGGTGCTCGATCGCCGATCACCCAGCCGACCTGGGTGGTGCCGATATACGCCGAAACCGCGGGGATCGCGGCAAGGATCAGGGTGTGGGTGAGGTACATGTGGCCAATGCTTTCTTCCTCTTCGCCACGTATCTGTTGCCATTCTTGATCGGGATGCGTGAACAGTCCCCAGACGTGATGGATCATGCGTGTCACTCCTTCCGCTCGTGTGTGCCGTGCCCGACAAGAGGCGCCTGCGCGGGACAAGGCCCTACAGGTACAACTGCGCAGGTAAAAGGCCACAGCCTGAATGGATAAACGGATGCGACCTCTTCACGCAGTATAGGAAGCCGTGAAGGCCAACAGCCCGGTTGCTTAGAGTGTTTGGCGATGTCAGGCCTGCTGTTAATAGCCGATAGGTGCCAAATCGCTCTTGGCCTGCCATCAGTCATCAATGCGAGCATTCTTTATGCCTGAAATCTTTGTGCGTAAAATGGCCGCCTTTCCAGTCTCCCTTGTCACAGCAACCGGATATCAGCGCCATGGGCACCCTTTCAGTCAATCAGAACAAACTGCAGAAACGCCTGCGTCGCCAGGCCGGTGAAGCCGTGGCCGACTACAAAATGATTGAAGAGGGCGACAAAGTGATGGTCTGCCTGTCCGGCGGCAAAGACAGCTACACATTGCTCGATGTGCTGCTGCATTTTCAGAAAGTCGCTCCCGTGCGCTTCGATATCGTCGCCGTGAACATGGACCAGAAACAGCCGGGCTTTCCCGAGCATGTGCTGCCGGCCTACCTGAAAACCCTGGGCGTCGAGTACCACATCGTCGAAAAGGACACCTACTCGCTGGTCAAAGAGCTGATCCCGGAAGGCAAAACCACCTGTTCGCTGTGCTCGCGCCTGCGTCGCGGCACGCTGTACACCTTCGCCGATGAAATCGGTGCGACCAAGATGGCGCTTGGTCACCATCGCGACGATATCGTCGAAACCTTTTTTCTCAACATGTTCTTCAACGGCACGCTCAAGGCCATGCCGCCCAAACTGCGCGCCGACGATGGCCGCAACGTGGTGATCCGTCCGCTGGCGTACTGCCATGAAAAAGACATCCAGGCCTATTCCGATTTCAAGAACTTCCCGATCATCCCGTGCAACCTGTGCGGCTCCCAGGAAAACCTGCAGCGTCAGGTGGTCAAGGACATGCTGCAGGACTGGGAACGCAAGACGCCAGGCCGCGTCGACAGCATCTTCCGCAGCCTGCAGAACGTCCAGCCGTCACAACTGGCTGACCGCAACCTGTTCGATTTCAGCAACCTGCGTATCGACGAAACGGCGGCGTCGCGGTTTGTGAATGTGGTGAATGTCTGAGGCGTAGGCAGAAGGCAATGGAACCTGTCGATGAAAAATCTGCAGGATTGGCATAATATGCCAACCTTGCAACCGGTTCTCTCTGCCTCGGAGTAAATCATGGCGACTCGAAATGTTGTTCTCACTGCGCATCAGGAAAAGCTCATCAATGATCTGGTAACTTCCGGCCGCTATCAGAACGCCAGCGAAGTGATGCGCGAAGGTCTGCGTCTATTGGAGCAGCGTGTTGCGCAGGACACTGCAAAGGTCGAGGCGCTAAGGCACGCCACGTCTCTTGGCCTCATGGACCTTGAAGAAGGCCATTTCTCGGCGGTAGAGAGCGGCGAGCTTGAGCAATTTCTTGAAGCGTTGAGTGTGGAAGCGGCCTCGGTGGTGGGGACCAAGCACTGACTATGTCGCAATACCGGATTTCCAATGCTGCTCGCACCGACATTGTCGATATTCTCAGATCTTCCCAGCTTCAGTTCGGTGGTGCCGCCCGGCATCGATACCAGGCGTTGATCCTGACCGCTTTGCAAGAGATCGCTGCATTGCCGCAACGAATCGGAACCGCCGGTCGTGACGATATTGCACCAGGCCTGCGCAGTTATCACCTTACCCACTCGCGTCAGAGCGCCAGGCAGTCTCGTGCTTATGTCAAAAAACCACGGCATATTGTTTTCTATCGAGTGCTGACTGGCGATGTCATTGAGGTGGTCAGGTTGCTACACGATGCAATGGACGTTCAGCTGCATTTTCCTGAAGAGCAGTGAGCTGAAAGCTCGATCTGTGGGAGGGAGTAGATCCGATCCCACAGTCCTCATTCCCAAGTCAACCCAAGGTCGCCCTTACAACCCCACTTCCGGCAACTCCGGCATGCTCGCCATGGCTGTGGCCATCAGCCCCTCGACGTATTCGCGATCCGCATCCGGCAGCGCCAGGCGTGGTGGGCGGGTCAGGGCGCTGCCGCGTTCCATGATGGCTTCGCACAGTTTGATGCACTGGACCAGGTCCGGGCGTGCGTCCAGGTGCAGCAGCGGCATGAACCACTCATAAAGCGCCATGGCTTCGGCGAAGCGCCCGGCTTTGGCCAGACGGAACAGGGTTTCACCTTCTTTCGGGAAGGCGTTGGACATGCCTGACACCCAACCCACCGCACCCACTGCGACGCTTTCCACCAGCACATCGTCCAGGCCTGCAAACAATATGAAGCGATCGCCGACTTGATTGCGCACGTCGATAAAGCGATTGGTGTTCCCCGACGAGTCCTTGAAACAGACGATGTTGTCGCAATCGGCCAGGGAAATCAGGATGTCCGGCGTGACGTCGTTCTTATAAATGGGCGGATTGTTGTAGACCATCATCGGCACATCGGTGGCGGCGGCCACGGTGCGAAAGTGCGCGGCGGTTTCGAACGGCTTGGCCGAATACACCAACGCCGGCATCAGCATGATCCCGTCGGCACCGGCCTTGGCCACTTGTCTGGCGACGTCGCAGGCGTTGGCGCTGGTGAACTCGGCGATCCCGGAAATCACCGGTACGCGCCCGGCGGACGCGTCTTTGGCGACTTCCACCAAACTGATTTTCTCGGCGACGCTCAGTGAGGTGTTTTCGCCGACCGTGCCGCAGATGACCAACCCGGAAACGCCATCGCGGACCAGATTGGCAATAACTTTATGCGTAGCTTCCAGATTGACGGAAAAGTCGGCGTTGAATTGAGTGGTGACGGCAGGGAAAACGCCGCTCCAGGATACGTGTTGGCTCATGAGTGACTCCGTTTTGGATGAATGGTATTTCGTATACGGTTGAATTTGGTCAGATTCGGCCCATGTGGGACCGAATTTATTCGGGAACGCATTTGTACAGTCGACGCATCTTCAGCGCCTTAACAGGCCTCTTCCCGAATAAATTCGGTCCCACAAATTCGCTCCTGCGAGGGATTCAAAGCCTCAACCCCACCGGCCAGGTGTCCGACAACTGATAGCCCTCGGGCCATGGGTCGCTCGGGTCCAGCAGATGTTGATGGGTGCCGGTAATCCACGCCCGACCTGACAGCGCCGGAACGATAGCTGGACGCCCGGCAACCTCGGTCAGGCTGTCGATACGGCAGTTGAATTGCGAACCGATGATCGAGCGCCCGACAAAGCGTTCGCCCACCGCCAGCTCGCCTTTGGCATGCAACACCGCCATGCGCGCCGAACAGCCGGTGCCGCACGGCGAGCGGTCGATCTTGCCGGGGCGAATCACCACGGCGTTGGCGGCAGTGGCAACACCTTGTTCGTAATGCAGCGGCGCGGCGATCTGGCAGAAGGAAATGTGTTTCCAGTCCGGATTCAGCGGGTGCTCGAAGCCCAGTTGTTGGTTGGCGGCGAGGGTGATTTTCAGGCCGGTTTCCACCAGGTCCTTCGCTTCATCAGCGGTCAGCGCAAAGCCCAGCTTTGTCGAGTCGACAATCGCGAAACTGTCGCCGCCATAGGCGGTGTCGACCTGAACCGAACCGATCCCCGGCACCTCGATCCATGCCCCCAGCTGGTCGGCAAATGACGGCAGGTTGCGCACTTCGACACTCTGTACTTTGCCGTCCCTGCATTGCGCCACGGCTTCGATCAAACCGCCGGGCGCTTCCAGCACCAGCCGGGTTTCCGGCTCGGTCATCGGCAGAATCCCGGTGTCCAGCAGCACCGTGGCGACGCACAGTGAATTGGACCCGGACATCGGCGGCACGTCGGCGGGCTCCATGATGATCCAGCCCATCTGCGCCTTGGGATGCTTGGGCGGGACCAGCAAATTTACATGGCGGAACACGCCGCCGCGCGGCTCGTTGAGCATGAAATTGCGCAGCACATTGTCCCGTTCGATCCAGCGCGATTGCTCCCAGATCGTCTCGCCGGGTGGTGGCGCTACGCCGCCAACAATCACATCGCCGACTTCACCCTCGGCGTGACAACTGACCACGTGAATGACTTTCGATGAACGCATCAGTCGGGCCTCTTAGTTGATGGACTTGAGGAAATCAGCGGTTTCCGGCCGCTGCGGGTTGCCGATGACCTGATCGGGGGTGCCGATTTCATGCACCAGGCCGTTGCGGAAAAACGCCACGCGGTCCGATACGTCCCGGGCAAAGCGGATTTCGTGGGTCACCAGAATCATGGTCATGCCGTCCTCGGCGAGCATGCGCATGGTGTCCAGCACTTCGCCGACCAGTTGTGGGTCGAGGGCCGAAGTGGCTTCGTCGAACAGCATGTAATCCGGCGACATCGCCAGCGCCCGGGCAATTGCCATGCGCTGTTGCTGACCACCGGACAGCTTGCCGGGGAACACCTTGAGCTTGTCCGCCAGGCCTACGTGGGTGAGTTGCCGGACTGCCAGTTCCTCGGCTTCGGCCTTGCTTTTGCCCAAAACGGTGCGCGGCGCCAGCATCACGTTTTCCAGCACGGTGAGGTGCGGGAACGCGTTCCATTGCTGAAAGACGATGCCGATTTTCTGCCGCAACTTATTGATGTCAGTGCCTTTGGCGTGAACCTCGGTGCCATCCACGCGAATGCTGCCGCTCTTGATCGATTCCAGGCCATTGATGCACATCAGCAGGGTGGATTTGCCCGAGCCCGAGCCGCCGATGATCGACACCACTTCACCTTTGTTGACGGTCAGACTCACGCCCTTGATGACTTCAAGTTCGCCGAACGATTTGTGTACGTTGTCGATCTCAATCATTTTCCTGCCACCTTGCTTCCAGTCGGGCGCCGAGGCGGGCAACCACCAGGCTCATGACGTAATAAATCGCGCCGGCAATGCACAACACCAGCAGCGGCTCCTGAATTCGGGTAACGATGGTTTGCGAGGCGCGCAGCAACTCGACAATGCCGATCCACATCACCAGCGACGTGTCCTTCATGACGCCCAGCAGCAGGTTGACCCAGCCGGGAAAGGCCACGCGTGTCGCCATGGGCAACACGATCTGGCGCAAATCCTGCCAGTAGGTCAACCCCAGCGAGCGGCTGGCGCGGCGCACACTCAGTGGCACTGACAACACGCCGCTGCGCACGACCTCGGTGCAGTACGCCGTGACATACAGACCGAGCACCACGCAGGCCACGGCAAAGGCCGACCAGTTCAGGCCGACGATGCTTTTCAGGGCGTTGAACAACACGAACTGAATCAGCAATGGCACGCTGCGAAATACATCCAGCAGCCATGCCAGCGGGATCGTCGAACGAGGCAGCAGGGCGCGCAGGAAACCGCAGATCACCCCGGCGAGGGTGCCGATGGCCATCGAAGCGAGGGTCAGCAGGATCGTCACTTTCGCGCCGTCCAGCAGGAACAGCATGTCGTTCCAGGTAAAGCTGCTATTGAACATGTCTATGCCCCATTAATACCGGCCTCAATACCGCTCTCAATACCACTCTCAATATCGAAAAAGACGCCACGACAGCAGGCGTGCAATGAACACGATGGCCTTGGCGAGCAGGTAATAAAGCACCGCCGCAATGGCGAAAAATTCAAAGGTGCGGAAGGTCATCACGTTGTAGTTCTGAGTGACGCCGGTCAGGTCGTCGTTGAGCCCGACGATCACGCCCATCGAGGTCATCAGCACCGCCCAGACCATTTGATTGGTCAGCGGATAGAACACGATGCGCAGCAATTGCGGGATAACGATCAAGCGATAGGCTTGCGGCGCGCTCATGCCGAGCGAGCGCGCAGCACGCAATTGGGTGTCAGGCACTGCCTTGAGCCCGCCGCGAAAATTCTCGGCCAGGTAACCCGCGTTGTTGATGGTGATCCCCGCCAGCAACGCCGCCCAGGAACTGATATGCAGCCCGAATGAGCCCAGGCCGAAATACAGGATGTACACCTGAAACAGCGACGGCGTGTTGCGCGCGATGGAAATCCAGGTGGCGGAAAAGCCCCGCAGAAATGGATTCTTGCCCTGGCGCATGAAGGTCAGGCACAAGGCGATCAATACCCCGAGAATCATCGACAGGGCAGCGGTTTCAAAGGTTACCCAAGCGCCGCCGAGCATGTCCGGCAAGGCCTTGAACGCGGCGCGCCAGTGAAAATTGTAATCAAACATAAGCAAGCTCCGCTGGCGCTTCCGGATGGCTGAGCCAGGCGGGCAAGTGACCGCTGGCCACGCCGCTGCAGGCCGTCGCGACGCATTCGGCGAGGCTGGCGAAATGCACGTTGCGGCCCACCAGGCCCGGCGCGTAATGCGCGTATTTACCCGAGTTGGTCATCAAGGTCCGCGCCGCAACCGGCACCACCGGTTCGCCGAGCATGCACCAGCACGTATCGGTGACGAACTGCGCGCCGAAGGCTTCGAGCACGGCGATATCGCCCGCACGCCGGGCCTTTTGCAGCACGTCGCGACCACAGGTGATCACCATTGGCACGTCCGGGTGGCGCCGTTTGCCCTTGCATAGCCGGGCCAGCGCAGCGAATTCGCTGACTGAAAAATGCGGATTGCCCAGGGAAATCAGATCAACCTGCGGCTCTGGCGCGCTGTCCAGTTCGCGCCAGCTGCTCAACAGTTGTGCATGGGTGACGCGCAACGTCTGCGTCGGCGCATGCCCGCCCAACGCCAGTTCGGCAGTGCTGGCCTCCGGCGTCACGCCAGCAATGTGAAACATCGGCGCTGCGGAGGTGGTGGCGAACGCCGCGCCGAAGGCCTTCAAATCATCCAGACTCGGCCGCGCCTGTTCCAGACCGCACACCAACGGGATTTCGCTGCGGCTCAACAGGCCGACGTGATAGCCCAGCAGCGGATAAAAACTGTCGTCCAGATCAGCCAGCGGCGGGAGCTCGATGCGTACCCGCGCGTGGCGTTGCTCGGCCAGATGACAGCCGGTCAATGGCGCGCGGCCAGTGAGGGCGATGCAGATGTCGAGGTAATCCGGGTATTTCAGGGTGTAGGCGCCGATCACGCTATTGGCGTAGACCACCGCGTTGGATTCGGCCCAGACGATTTGTTCGCCGGGTTTGGGCGCGCTGTCGAGCAGATACGGCGCGCAGGTAAAGCTCAGCGTGGCGCCCATGTTCAGGTAGGCATCGCCCAGCTGACTGGCTGGTTCGCCGAGCGCGCTGTCAATGCCCAGTTCCCGCCAGCGGCGCTTGTCGACAGAGATGGAATTCAGGGTGGTCGGTACGCGCACGTTGGCGCCCCATTGCACCAGTTGTTGCGCAAAACGCAGGCTCGCCGGGCCGGTATAAATGCAGCCGTCGATGTGTGCCTGAGTGATGTCCAGCAGTTCGCGGGCGCCTTGCAGTTCGGCCATGCGCAAGATGATGCCCATCGCCACCTGCGCCGCCTTGCCATGCCTGCCGTCGAGAAAATGCTGGTCGCTTTCGCTTAGCTTCAGGTCAGGCTGCCACGGTATTTCGGCAGGTGTTCGGGTTGATTCAAGCGCCACCGCTGGCTGCTCGATAAAGCCGTTTAGCCGATCCGCTTCGACCTGCACCCAGGCCAGTTCCCGCAGTTCGGCAAAGCCTTCGCGGCCCACGCTGATGACCGGGATCGAGCGTTCGAACATCTGCTCGGCAATCACCACGCCCAGGGTCAGGATGTCGTCGACCTGCTCGAACACCAAGGCAGCCGGCGCATGGCCGTTGAGGATCAGTTCCAGTAACACGCTGCTGCCGGTGCAGGAACCCCGGCCGCTGGGGATCGCCAGAATGCGGCCGCTGATGATCTGCCCGCTCAGCGGGTGATGGCGATCAATCACCTCACCGCTGAACGGATCGACACCGCCCCAGAAACTCAAGCCGACCTCGGCCCACAGCAACTCGCCCTGGGCTGAGCCGCTGACCAGACAGCGGGCGTTGAGTGAAACATCCGGCATGGGTTGGCTCCTGAATGGGTAAGCAAAACATTTGTAACTTTGTGGGCAGGACCTTGGTGGGAGCGAGCTTGCTCGCGAAGGGGCCGTTTCAAACAACCCACTTTCATGGCCTGTAACAATGCATTCGCGAGCAAGCTCGCTCCCACGCAGACTGCACGGGGGCACACGTTGCGACGCCAGCAATCAGCGATAAACCCCCGGCACCGTCAAATCAACCGGCTTGCCGCCGACCCACTTTTCATACAGTTCAGCGTAGCGGCCGGTGCGCACTTGTTGGTTGACGAACAGGTTCAGGTAGTTGATCAGGCCGTATTCATTACGTTTGGCGGCCAGGGCCACGTAGTCGATGACATAAGGCGCGTTGCCCGCGACTTTCAGACCTTTGTATTTGCCGGACTTGATGGTCGCGGCGGCCACGGTGTTGGTCACCACTGACGCATCGATATGGCCCTGGGCGACAGCGAGGATCGTGTCGTTCTGGGTCTGATAGGCGCGGAAGCTGCCGCTGGCCCATTTTTTCTGGTCTTTTTCCAGGGCGATGGCTTCAAAGGTGCCGCTGGTATTGCCGACGGGCTTGCCCTTGAGGTCTTCGTAGCTGTTGATCGAAGTGTTGTCCCGCGTCAGGACCACCATGGAGAACGCGAAGTAGGGAACGCTCATCGCCACGGTCTTGGCCCGCTCAAGGGTGTCGGACGTAGAGGCTACGATAATGTCGGCACGGCCCGAGACCAGCGCTGGAATACGATCGGGGAAGGGCGTCTCGACAATCTCGGCAGTAACGCCAAGCACCTTCGCCAGGTCGTTGCAGTAATCGACATCGAAGCCGACCGGCACATTCTTCTCATCCCGCGAGCCCATGGGCGGGAAGTCCAGCGTCACGGCACAGCGCAGCTTGCCGGAATCGATGATGTCATCGAGTTTGTCGGCCTGGGCGGTACTGATCAGAGAAACACTCATTGCGGCAAGGAGGGCTGCAGCGACAGCTGGATTTTTCATAGACGCCTCGTAATGGAGTGAAGAAATCAGCATAAGTAATTTCGTATACGATATTTGATATGCACAGGTTGTGCCTGTTTTGCTGGATTGGCTATAAGCAACGGCCACAGCGGTTAGCGGGGCAACTCAGCGTGAAATTTGGCAGCATGTTGCTGTTACATAAGGGAGCAAACAGTGGGCGAGGTGCTTCATTGGTGCACATGTGGCCGGGCGTCTTCCTGCCCCAAGTGCGACTCGCGATATTGGCTGGGGGAAAATCCCGTCAGGGCGCGAAACTGGCGGCTGAACGCGCTGTGATCGGTGTAACCGCAGCGCAGGGCGATTTCGGTGATGGACATGTCTTGCAGCAATAGCCGCGAAGCTTCACCCAGGCGCGCTTTGTGAATCATCTGCCGGGGCGTGAGCTGGAAGATGCGTTTGCATTGCCGCTCCAGTTGCGCGATGGACAGGCCGGCAATGGTGGTCAGCTCGGCGAGGGTGATGGGCCGGGCGAAATGCTCGCGAATATAAGCATCGACCGCGACCAGCTTGGGGTAGGCCGGATGCGTCGATTGCGGCAGCTGCAAGTCACGGGAAGTGCCCGCCAGGCCGATGATGTCGCCGGACTGATTTCTCAACGCCAGCTTGTGGGTCAGGCACCAGACCGGCTGATTGCCGTAATACAGATGCAGTTCCAGTTGATCGGTAAGCTGCCGGCCATCGGCCAGCACGCGCCGGTCCTGCTCGGTGTATTGCGGGCCGAAGCGCGCCGGGAACACCTCTTCGGCTGTGCGCCCGACCAGATCACGCTTGTGCTTGAAGCCCAGGCGAAACGCCAGGGTGTGATTAACCAGCGCATACCGCGCCTGAGTGTCCTTGATGAAAAACACCACCCCAGGAATCGCATCCAGCAACGGCGCCACCAGCTCAAGACTGGCGAGCAGTTGTTCAAGGTTGCGCGGCGCGGGGGTTTGGGTCAGGTCGAGCATGGAAGGTGTTCTGACTGGGGGGTGAGGTGGATCATGCTGCAAGTCGAGCGGTAAACCCAGATCTTGTTGCAGCGAGTCCCCAAAGCGGCCGGTCAAGCCCTGCAACTCGGTAGGAGATTTCGCCATGTCGTTGACACGGCGCTGTCGCGTAGCAAACACCGAACATGTGGGACCGGATTTATCCGGGAAGAGGCCTGTACATTCACTGCATTTCGTCGTCAGAAATGCCGCCTTCCCGGATAAATCCGGTCCCACGGG